>OIYD01000094.1_pt1 | contig 85080 bp, 76 predicted proteins | sample 1588141 | NCBI WGS metagenome assembly OIYD01 (sample SAMN03283259) | human gut metagenome | biome: human-associated habitat; material: feces | host: Homo sapiens | place: USA | collected 2013
TTGCATGTGTTAGGCGCGCCGCCAGCGTTCGTCCTGAGCCAGGATCAAACTCTTTATAAATGATATTTATCACTTAAAAAGTGTTAAATCTTCTTCGCTCAGCACGCAATCGCTTGCGTCCTGTGTGAATTACTTTGTTTGGAATTGTTTAACGTGTTTTTCCAACACGAAAATAGGTTCCGTTACAAGTTTTTCGATATTGTTCAATTTTCAAGGTCCTGTGCGCCTCAGCCTTAGCGGCTGACGACTTGATTATTTTACCACAGAAGTGATTTTTTGTCAAGCACTTTTTTCAGAAGCTTTTCGATCTTTTCGAACTTGTGGCTCGTTTTTCAACGTATCCATATTGGTTCTTTCGCTTTGCTTCTGCCGCTTTCAGAAGTCATTCTTTCCGGCGGCCCTTGGCGCTCAAGTATAATACCACATCCCCAGCCTTCTGTCAACACTTTTTTGCATCTTTTTTGAGTTTTTTCTATATTTCTTGAATTTGTTTCATTTCCCCGGCCGGGTGTTTCTTTTTTATCCCATAAACAGCACAAAGCCCCGCGCGCAAACGCAGGGCTTTGAAATACAAATGATCACAGTTCTCCCCGACCAGACAGCGCCCGGTACAGGGTCGTCTCATCGGTATACTCCAGGCTGGCACCCACGGGCAGGCCATAGGCCAGACGGGTGGTCTTGATGCCCAGGGGCTTGATGAGCTTTGCCAGATACATGGCCGTTGCCTCGCCTTCAACGGTGGGGTTCATGGCCATGATCACTTCCTTCACTTCACCATCTCCCAGACGGGCCAGCAGTTCCTTGACCGTCAGCTGTTCGGCACCGATGCCATCCATGGGGCTGATGAGACCGTGGAGCACATGGTACATTCCATGATACTCCCGGGTGCGCTCAAACGCCTGCACGTCACGGGGCGTTTCCACCACACAGATGACAGAGCGGTCCCGCTTGGCACTGGCACAGATGGGGCAGAGCTCGGCTTCGGTATAATTCTGGCAGACACGGCAGCGGTGGAGCTTGGTGTGGGCGTTCTGGATCGCACCCGCCAGTGCGGCGGCATCCTGATCCGACATGCTCAGTACCTGATAGGCCATCCGGGTCGCACCCTTCCGCCCAATGCCCGGGAACTTGCTGAATTCTTCGATCAGCTTTTCCAGCGGGGCTGCATTATAACCCATGGTGCTCCTCCACTTTGATCAAAGTCCGGGAATGTTCAGGCCGCCGGTCAGTTTGCCCATTTCGGCCTCGGCAGTCTCATCCACCTGCTTGACGGTTGCATTGACGGCAGCAGCCACCAGGTCTTCCAGCATCTCGATATCATCGGGGTCCACGGCCTCAGGCTTAATGGTGATGCTCAGCACCTCGTGCTTGCCGTTCATCTTCACAGTGACCATCTCACCGGATGCACTGCCGGTGTACTCAGCAGCTTCCAGCTCTGCCTGCTTGGCCTTCATATCTTCCTGCATCTTCTGGGCCTGACGCATCAGGGAGTTCATATCGGGGCGGCCGAAGCCTGCGGGCATTCTTGCTTTCATGGTTGGTTCTCCTTTTATTTATCGTTTTTTGCGTTCACTATCCTCAATCGACACCTCCAGCCCCAGCTGTTCCAGCTTGCGGAGGGATTCCTCGGCGTTGGCCGAAGCACGATTGACCGTCTTGGATTCATAAGGGCCGATGGGCACCGCCACACCGGACACCTGCGCGATCAGCTTTTTGATGAGCTTCTGGCTTTCCTTGTTGGCGCGGATAAAATCCCGGAAGGTCTTTCCGCCATCGATAAGCACCCGGGTACCATCAAAGTAACCCTTGGACTTTTTCAGGTAGGTGTAGAGCATGGGATCCTGCTCCTGCAGGAGCTTGATGACCTCTGCCCATTGCGGGAAGGGATTGATTCCCTCTGCCGCCACCTTGCGGGGCTTGTTCAGCGCCGGATCAGCCGTATATTCCGGCTTGGGCTCCGACTGAGGCTGAACCGCAGGCACTTCCTGCGCGGGAGCCGAAGGCGCTTCTCTCTGCGGCGGCGCAGCCGGGGCCGGCTCGTCCCAAGGGGGCGGGGCCTCCGAAGTCACCGGCGGTTCCTCCGGCAGGGGCGGCAGCTCTTCTTCCGCAGGAGCTGCTGCTTCTGCCTTGGGCGGTTCCACGGGCTGAGGTGCCGGTTCCGGCTCAGACTGCTGCATCGGCGCCGGTTCCACAGAAGGTTCCTGCACGGGAGCCGATGCCGCCGGTGCACTTACAAAAGGTTTGACCGGTGCCGACGCAAACGGTCTGGGGGCCTCCTGTGCAGGGACCGCAGGCCGGGCGGCGGGCACAGCCTGTACCGCCACCTGCTGGGGCGGCTCCGAAAGGCTGAACAGGGCCAGTTCCAGCTCTATCCGCTGGTCACTGCCACGGGTCATGTGCTCCAGAGCGTTGCCCAGAGCCCGGATGGCCCGGATCGCCTCCCGCTGCCCCATCCGGGGGCCTTTTTCCAGATAGAGCTTCTCCTCTTCCGGGGATACACCCGAGAGCAGCGCCTGCCCGCCGGGCAGGGCCGCCAGCATCAGCGCACGGTAATGGGCAATAAGCTCCTCGGTCAGCCGCTTCACATCCACCGACTGCTGACGCAGCTGAGCCAGCTGTGCCAGTGCCGCGGCGGCATCCTGCGCTTCCAGCGCATCCGAAATATGGAACAGATAGCTCCGGTCAGTCACACCTGCCATCCGGCGGACAACGTCCGCATCGATCTTTGCCGTGACACCGGCACAGGTATCCAGAATGGACAGCGCGTCTCGCATGGCACCATCGGCAAGGCGGGAGATAAGCTCCGCCCCCTCGCCGGACAACTCCAGTCCCTCCTGCCCGGCGATGTACTCCACACGCTGGGCGATGTCCTCGGGGCCGATGCGGGTAAAATCGTACCGCTGGCACCGGGAAAGGATGGTGGCGGGAACCTTCTGGATCTCCGTGGTCGCCAGAATAAAGATGACGTGGGCGGGCGGCTCCTCCAGCGTTTTCAGCAGGGCATTGAACGCTGCCGTGGAGAGCATGTGCACCTCGTCGATGATATATACCTTATAATGACAGGCGCTGGGGGTGTAGGCTGTTTCATCACGCAGATCACGGATATCGTCCACGCCGTTGTTGGAGGCCGCGTCCATCTCCACCACGTCCAGAATGCTGCCGTTGTCGATGCCTCTGCAGATCTCGCACTCACCGCAGGGGTCACCGTTCTGGGGATGCAGGCAGTTGACTGCCTTGGCAAAGATCTTGGCACAGGTGGTCTTGCCGGTGCCGCGCACGCCGGTAAACAGATAAGCGTGGCCCACACGGCCTGTGGCGATCTGGTTGCGCAGTGCGGTCACGATGCCGCGCTGGGCCACCACATCCTCAAACCGCTGGGGCCGCCACTTGCGGTACAGGGCTCGATACATCCGCTTCTCCCCTTTCAACAAAAAAGCCGGGCAGCGCTGACGGGGTTTGACCCCCGCCTTGCGTAACTCGGCATACGGATGCAGGCTGACTGAAACGCACGGGACACACCGCTTAAGGCTGCTTGGTTCCCCACCTGACCTGGTTCACAGCGGCCCCATCGTACAGGGCCCGCATCCGTATGCCGAACCACGCAGCAGGCGCTGTCCGGCATGGCACATTTTGTGCTTGATTATTATAGCATGTTTCGGGGAAGAATGCAAGCCCCCGGCAGCGGGCTCACCCTCTCAGGCGCTTTGCGCCAGCTCCCCCAAAGGGGGAGCCTTTGGCAAAACCATCAAACAACATGCAAAACAAAAGCCCCTTCCGGCATTACACCAGAAGGGGCAGAGTGCTGAATAAAAGTTAGGACTGGCAGGCAGTGATCAGGCTCATCTTGTAGACCTCGTCAGCGTTGCAGCCACGGGACAGGTCGTTGATGGGTGCATTCAGACCCTGCAGAATGGGGCCGTAGGCAGCGTAGCCGCCCAGACGCTGAGCGATCTTATAGCCGATGTTGCCGGCCTCGATGCAGGGGAAGATGAAGGTGTTGGCCTGGCCAGCGACCTTGCTGCCCTTGCACTTGACCTGTGCAACTTCGGGAGCAACGGCAGCGTCAAACTGCAGCTCGCCGTCCACAGCCAGCTCGGGGTCCATCTCCTGAGCCTTGATGGTAGCGTCATGGCTCAGAGCAACGGTGCCGCCCTTGCCGGAACCCTTGGTGGAGAAGCTCAGAACTGCGACCTTCGGATCGATGCCGAACAGCTTTGCGGTCTTGGCAGTCTCAACGGCCACCTCAGCCAGCTTTGCGGATGCAGCGATCTTGACCTCGCCGGTAGCCTTATCAACGGTATCGGTGTAATCAATGTTGACAGCGCAGTCGCCCATGGCAATGCGCTTCAGGCCCTCTTCGCCAAAGTCACGATCCAGAATGAAGCAGGAGCTCACCAGGTGTGCGCCCTTCTTGGTCTTGACCAGCTGCAGAGCGGGGCGGATGGTATCGGCGGTGGAGTAAGTAGCGCCGCCCAGCAGGCAGTCAGCCTTGCCCATCTTGACCAGCATGGTGCCGAAGTAGTTGGACTTCTTCAGCATTGCGGTACACTCTTCAGCGGTCTGCTTGCCCTTGCGCAGCTCGACCATGGTGTTCACCATCTCGTCGAAACCTGCGTAGTTCTCAGGGTCAATGATCTCAGCAGCGGAAATATCAAAATTGCCTGCGGCAGCAGCAGCCTTGCACTCAGCCTCGTTGCCCACCATGACAACCTTCAGAACGCCCTCGGCCAGCAGCTTGCTGGCTGCCTCCAGGATGCGGGGGTCATTGCCCTCGGTAAAAACGATCGTCTTGGGGTTTGCCTTCAGCTGTGCTACCAGCGGTGCGAACATATCAGCCATTGTTGATTACCTCCGAATTAACTATCCAAAATTCACATCCGGGTGCCTGTTGGACACAAGGATGCCTTTCTCTTTTATTCTAGCACACCCGGCAAAAAGTTCAAGACAAAATTGGCTTTTTGTGCTATTATTTTAGGAGAAAACCATTTTTTATTTGTGAAGAAATTATCATTCAGCTGCAAGGAGATCAAACTGCTATGGATTGGGATACATTAAAGGCCGAGTGCCTTGCCTGCCGCAGATGTGAGCTGTGCACTGACCGCACCCATGTGGTGTTCGGGCAGGGTGTCCAGACTGCTGAGGTGCTGTTCGTGGGCGAAGGCCCGGGCCAGAGCGAGGACGAGCAGGGCCTGCCCTTTGTGGGCCGCAGCGGCCAGCTGCTGGACAAATACCTGTTTGCCATCGATCTGGACCGAAGCAAAAACTGCTACATTGCCAACATCGTCAAGTGCCGCCCGCCCCAGAACCGTGACCCGCTGCCCACCGAGAGCGAGGCCTGTATGCCCTGGCTCCGGGAGCAGTTCAAGCTGCTGCAGCCAAAGATCGTGGTCTGCCTGGGCCGCATCGCCTCTCAGCGGATGATCCGCACCGATTTCTCCGTGACCAAGGAGCACGGCACCTTTGTGCAAAAGAACGGCGTATGGTTCATGGGCACCTTCCATCCCGCCGCCCTGCTCCGGCAGGCGCAGAACAAACCCGCCGCCTTTGCGGATTTTGTGGCCCTGCGGGATAAAATCAACGAAGTCTGTCTGCATACCTATTAACCCTTCCGCCCAAGTATCATCTCCCTTCATTTTTGCATACCCTAAAGCAAAAGTGAGGTGTTCTGATATGAAAACGATCCAAAGCCGTTCCCCCGATTTCTTTCTGGGGGCCACCACACCGGCGGGCTTCAAGGGTTATTTTGAGCCGCTGCGCCGGGAGCCCGGGATGCAGATGCTTCTCATCAAAAGCGGGCCGGGATGCGGCAAATCCACCTTGATGAAGCATCTGGCCCAGGCCGCCGAGCAGCAGGGCCAGCGCATCGAAAAGATCCACTGTGCCAGCGACCCGGACAGTCTGGACGGGGTCATCTTCCTCGACCAGAAACGCGCCATCATCGATGCCACCGCGCCCCATGTGGTGGAGCCGGACGCGCCCGGGGCTGATGAGCTGGTGGTGAGCCTGTACCACACCATCGATGCCGGAAAGCTGGCTCCCCACCGGGACGAGGTCAAGGCCCTGTTTGCCCGGAATGCCGCCCTGCGGGGCCGGGCAGCCCGGTATATCGCATCGGCGGGCAGCCTGATGCTGGACAGCCGCCGGGCCGAGGCCTGCAGCGCCAACTTTGAAAAGGTGCGCCGCTACGTCAAGCGGCTCTGCACCCGGCTGCTTCCCCGCACCGAGGGCACCGCCAGCGAGGAGCTGCGGCTGCTCTCAGCCATCACCCCCAAGGGGATGGTATTCTACCGGGGCACGGTAGAAGCGCTGGCCGACCGGTATGTGGTATTCCGGGATGATTACGGGGCGGTCTCCCGCCTGCTGCTGGAGCTTATCCGGGCCGAAGCACTGGCCCGGGGCTACCACATCATCACCTGCCCCTGTGCCATGCACCCTGAAGATCAGATCGACCACATCTTCATCCCGGCCCTGCGGCTGGCTTTTTTGACCGACAACCTCTGGCATCCCATCCAGCTGCCCGGCGTGCAGGCCGTGCGCTGCACCCGCTTTGTGGACCGGGAGAATCTGTCCGGCTTCCGCGCCCGCCTGCGCTTCAACGACCGTGCCGCCTCCGAGCTCATCGACCAGGCTGTAGCCCTGATGGCTCAGGCCAAGAACTGCCATGATGAGCTGGAGACTTATTACCGGGCCGCCGTGGATTTTGACCAGGTGAATGCTGTTGCAGCAAATTGTCAAAAGATCCTGGGTCTCGGGTAGGCCCTGCTGTTAAACCCCACCGTCAGCCCTTTGGGCTGCCACCGCCCCTAGTAGGGGCGGCCTTGGCAAAGCGATGTAGTTTGTGCGTAAAGGGGAACCCCAAAAAACTTTACGTAACGCCAGAGGCCCCACTATTAGGGGGGCTGGCGAGCGATAGCGAGACTGAGGGGTTTAGTTTCCCAACATACTGTGCACAACCTGAAAGGAAGTGAACCCCATGCCAACCATCCGTCTCTCTGTCCGGGAGCTGGTGGAGTTCCTGCTCCGCACCGGCAGTATCGACAGCCGCTTTACCGGCTTTGACCGGGCCAACGAGGGCGCACGCATCCACCGCAGGCTCCAGAAGGCGGCGGGTGAAGGCTACGCCGCTGAGGTGTTCCTCACGGCAGAGCGGACGATGGAGGGAATCGGGTTCACCATCGAGGGCCGTGCCGACGGCATTTTTACCGATGAGGACGGCACGGTGGTCATCGACGAGATCAAGACCACTGCCGCGCCCACCGATGCCATCACGGAGGACATGAACCCCTGCCACTGGGCGCAGGGCATGGTCTACGGGGCCATCTGCGCCGAGCAGCGGGAGCTGGAAACACTGGATGTCCGGCTGACCTATTACCAGATCGACACCGATGAGATCATCCGCTATACCCGGCACTTCTCCGCCGCTGAGCTGGATGCGTTTCTCAACGACTTACTGCGGCAGTATCTTCCCTGGGCACGACGGCAGCTGGACTGGGTGGAAGCCCGGAACCGGAGCCTTGGGGCCCTGCAATTTCCGTTTCCGGCCTACCGTCCCGGGCAGCGCGCCCTTGCCGGGGAGGTCTATCGCGCCTGTGCTGCGGGCAAGGCAGAGCAGAAGGGCGGTACCCGGCTGTTCTGCCAGGCACCCACCGGCATCGGCAAAACGATGAGCGCCCTCTTCCCTGCCCTGAAAGCCATGGGCGAGGGCAAGGGGGAAAAGATCTTCTACCTGACCGCCCGCAACACGACACAGGCCGCTGCTGAGGATGCACTGGCCCGTCTGCGGGCGGCAGACCCGGCGCTTTCCCTGCGCAGCGTGACCCTTTCGGCCAAGGAGAAGGCCTGCCTGTGCAAGGATGCTGAGGGCCGTCCCGCCTGCCTGCCGGAAGCCTGTCCCTACGCCAACGGCTACTACGAGCGGCTGAAGGATGCGCTGGCCGACCTGCTGGACAGCGCCGTCCCCTATGACCGGGCCGTCCTGACCGAGACCGCCCGGCGGCACAGGGTCTGCCCTTTTGAGCTGGGGCTGGACCTGAGCGAGTGGTGTGATGTGGTCATCGGGGACTACAACTATCTGTTCGACCCCACCGTGCACCTGCGGCGCTTTTTCGATGCGGCGGGCGACTACATTTTTCTCATCGACGAAGCCCACAACCTGCCGGACCGGACCAGAGCCATGTACTCGGCGCGGTTCTGCAAGAGCAGCCTGACCGATGCCAGACGGGCCATCGGCAAAGGAAAAAGCGCACTGAAAACCGCGTTGACAAAGGCAGACAAGGGCTTTCTGGAAGCGCGCCGGGCGGTAACGAAGCTGGCCCCCCGCCGGGGTCCAGCGCCTACCGAACCGCCGATGGAGGATCTCACCCGGCAGACCAGCCTTCTGGACACCGAACCGGCAGAAGCCGCCTTTCCGCTGCCGGAGCCTTTGCTGGCGCAGGATGGCACGGTCTTTTTGCAAGAGCTGCCGAAGGAGCTGCTCCGACTGCTGTTCAGCCTGCAGGCCCCCCTGCAGGACTGGCTGGAGGCCAACCAGGAGGCTGATGCCCACGCCCAGCTGCTCGAGCTCTACTTCGCGGTGCAGGATATCGCCCGGGCAGCAGAGCGGTACGACGCGCATTTTGTCACCCAGCTGACAGCCCGGGGCAGCGAGCTGGAATGGGAGCTGCTCTGCCTTGACCCCGCCCCCTTTGTGGATGCCAGCCTTGCCGCCGGACGGGCGGCGGCGCTGTTCAGCGCAACGCTCACCCCGCCGGGCTACTACCGCTCCGTGCTGGGCTGTTCCGATGCCCGGGCTGTGGCACTGGAAAGCCCGTTTCCGCCCGAACATCTGGGGCTCTACTGCCTGCCCGGCATCTCCACCCGCTACCGGGACCGGGAGGCCAGTGTGCAAGCCGTCTCGGATGCGCTGGCCGCACTGGCCCGGGCCAAGGTGGGCAACTATCTGGCCTTTTTCCCCAGCTACGCCTATCTGCGGCAGGTGCACGAGGACTTCACCGCCCGTTACCCGGACATCGGGACGCTGGCCCAGGAGAGTGGTCTGGACGACGCGGCCCGGGCGGCCTTTCTGGAACAGTTCGGCCCAAGCCCCGCAAAAACGCTGCTGGGCTTCGGGGTCATGGGCGGCATCTTTGGCGAGGGCGTGGATCTGGTGGGCGACCGGCTCATCGGGTGTGCCATCGTGGGGGTAGGCCTGCCTCAGGTGAACCCCCGGCAGGAGATCCTGCGCCGCTACTATGACGAAGCGGGCGGCACCGGTTTCGACTACGCCTACCGCTTTCCGGGCATGAACAAGGTGCTGCAGGCGGCGGGCCGGGTCATCCGCACACAAGAGGACAGGGGCGTGGTGCTTCTGCTGGATGACCGCTTTGCCCGCGCCGAATACACCCGCCTGTTCCCCCGCCACTGGCACCAGCTCCAATACCTGCGCAGCACCACAGAGCTGGAGCAGCAGCTTGCCGCCTTCTGGGCACGGAACCAATAGAAAAAGCCTGTCAGCGCAAAAACCGACAGGCTTTTTCTCATGCTCCGGACATTTTCCGGCTCTTACTTCTTTCTGGGCAGGGATCTGCGCAGTTCATCCCAGGCAGTCATCTCCACCAATGTGGTAGCGCGCAGGGCGGCAAACGCTTCATCCAGATACTGCATCTCGCTCACCGCACGCATGGCGTGATCCGAAATGCACCACTTCCCAACGACCGTCTGCGCCATCCAGTAGACCATCCGCTCGGTCTTTTTCCGCTGTTTGGTGCCCTCGCGGTAGCGGTCGGTGTTCTCCGCATCGTTCACGGGAACACCTGCCGCTTTCAGCATCTCACAGCACTCCCAGGCGGCATCCACGATCATCCTGCGCTGTTCCACTGTGGTGCGGGAAAGTTCCCCATCCACCGCATAGCAGGCATAGGCGCAGGGCAGGATAAAGGCGATGTGGCTCTTGAGCCACTCGTCCATATCGCTGTAATAGGTCAGCTTGTAGTGGGTGCCCTCAAAGGCAGCCTGCAGCCGCAGGCGGAACGCGCCGGACAGGGGTGCGGTTGCGCCGCCGACGGTCATTCCCATCCCCATGTGCACACTGACCAGCCGGTCATGCTCCCGGCGGCCCGCATTGTTCTGGAAGCCAAAGGCGATCTTATCCACCGGGCGCTGCATGGCCTGCAGCATCTCCTGCGCATAGGGATCATTGCCCACAAAGATGAAGTACTGGCTCCGGTTTGCTTTGAGGATGGGCAGCACATTGGCCAGCTGCCCGGCCTGCACCGTGACAAACACAAGGTCATACACATCCTCGGGGGCCAGCACATCTGTTGTCCGCATCCGATCCACCGTTGTTTTCCGCTGGAGCATGTGGCGGATGGTCAGGCCCTTCTGGTCAATGACCTCCTTCCACTCGCCCCGGGCCAGCAGGGTGACCACATTTTTCTTGTTCTGTGCCAGACTGTGGGCCAGCTGACAGCCCTGAACGCCTGCGCCGTACACCAAGATCCTCATAACGAGATACCTCCTGTTTTGCATGATCAGCCCGGCCAGAAACACCGGGCTGTTACTTTTTCAGGAACGAGAAGAAGCCCTTTTTTTCATAGGGTCGGGTCTGCACGCCGGTCACGGTGTAGCCCGTTTCGGCAATGGCAGCCTTCAGCGTCTCCACATCCACCGGCTGCTCCGAGACGATGACCGTCTCGCCCTTGGTGTGGGAAGAAGTCACCTTGTTCACCCGGGCGGTCTTGCGCACCACATCATTGATGTGGCTCTCGCACATACCGCACATCATGCCATCGACCCTCAGGATCGTTTCTACCATTGTTGTCCCCTCCATACTGTATCTGCGGGCACCCCTGTCAAACTGCACAAGTCCAGCCCGCTGTTTTCGTCATTTTGTTAGTTTTAGCTAACTCATTGCAGAAACAAAAAAGCTCCTGCCCCGCACAGCACTGCTCTGCGGAACTTTGCCGATCTGTTTTCAGTTTTATCATACCATACCGGTGGGCAAATTTCAAGCTGCCCGCAAAACCGGCCGGGGGACTTTTCAAAGGGTCAGTTCATGGAAAACAGCGCTGCTTTCCAGCTCTTTCCATTGCATCGTGTTTCCTTCCAGGGTCATGTAGCTGTGGGGGCTGTTCTCCTTGGGGATGCTCACAGAACCCGGGTTCAGGTAAAGATTTCCCTGCCCGAACTCTGTCCAGGCCGGAACATGGGTGTGCCCATGCAGCAGTACATCTCCCGGGGCCAGCGGCGGCAGATTTTTCACATGATAGATATGCCCGTGGGTCGCATAAATGAGCCGCCGCCCCACCGGAAGCACCGCATAATCGGCCAGCACGGGGAATTCCAGCACCATCTGGTCCACCTCGGCATCACAGTTGCCCCGCACGCAGAGCAGCTTCTCCTTTTTCCCGTTCAGCAGGGGGATGACCTCCTTGGGGGCGTACTCTCGGGGCAGGTCGTTGCGGGGGCCGTGGTAGAGCAGGTCGCCCAACAGGAACAGCCGGTCGGCTCCCTCCCGCTCAAAGGCCTCCAGCATTTTGCGGCAGTAGTAAGCCGACCCGTGCAGGTCTGACGCGATCATCCATTTCATGGCAGATCCTCCTTTTGTGCGTTCTGTTCTTATTTTACCGCCGCCGCGCCCCATGTCAAGGGCAAGGGTCTGCTGTAAAAAGTCGTACTTTTATTTCAAAAAGTCCTTGACAAGTATCCCTGTGATGTGGTATCTTTGAGCCAATAAAATATCGTGTGGATTTTTACAGCATTCTGCAACTTTTCGCCACACAATGGTACAAAAGCCATTGTGTGGCTTTTGCTTTGCCTTCAAATCCAAATCTGACCCTCAGGAGCAATGAAAATGAACGATACTTTTATGAAAACCAGACCGGTGTTCCCGCTGCTGCTCTCCATGGCCCTGCCCAACGTCATCTCGATGCTGGTGAACAGCCTGTACAACATCGTGGACAGCCTCTTTGTGGCCCAGATCAGCGAGCAGGCCATGACAGCGCTTTCGCTGGTGTTTCCCATCCAGAACTTTGTCAATGCAGTGGCCATCGGCTTTGGCATCGGCATCAACGCCCAGATCGCGCTCTACCTCGGCGCAGGCGACCACGAGAACGCCAACCGGGCCGCCACCCATGGCATGATGTTCTCCCTGCTGCACGGCGTGCTGGGCATGGTCCTCTGCATTGCCATTATGCCCGGCTTCCTGCGCCGCTTCACTACCGATCCCACTCTGGTGGACATGGGCGTGACCTACTCCACCATCGTGTTCCTGTTCTCGCTGGTCAACATGGCAGACCTCGCCTTTGAGAAGACCTTCCAGTCCGTGGGCCGGATGAACGTTGCCATGGTGGCGCTGATCACCGGCTGCGTGACCAACATCGCCCTCGACCCGGTTCTCATCTTTGGCCTTGGGCCGGTGCCCGCCCTGGGCATTGCCGGTGCGGCCCTTGCCACCGGCATCGGGCAGGCCGTTTCCCTTGTGGTCTACCTCTATGTCTACTGCACCACCGAAGTCGCCGTCCGCTTCTCCCGCCGCTGCCTGCGGTTCGATGCCGCCCTTGACGGCAAGCTCTATGCCATCGGTGTACCGGCCATCCTGAATCTGGCCCTGCCCAGCCTGCTGGTCACCTTCCTGAACGGCCTGCTGGCGGTCTACTCCCAGAGCTATGTGACGGTGCTGGGCATCTACTACAAACTCCAGACCTTCCTTTACCTGCCGGCCAACGGCATCGTGCAGGGGATGCGCCCGCTGGTGGGCTACAACTACGGTGCCCGGGAGCATGGCCGTGTGTCCAGGCTCTACAACCTGACACTGGGCCTGAGCGCCGGGATCATGGCCATTGGCACCCTGCTCTGCCTGACCATTGCAGGCCCGCTGATGGGTCTATTCACCTCTAACCCCGAGACCATCGCCATCGGCCAGACCGCCCTGCGGGTCATCTGCCTGGGATTCATCGTCTCGGCAGTGTCTACCACCTCCTCCGGCGCGCTGGAGGGTCTGGGCAAGGGCGTGCCCTCGCTGGTTATCTCCCTCTGCCGCTACATCATCTTCATCATGCCCATTGCGTGGGTGCTGTGCGGCCGCATGGGCCCTACCGGTGTCTGGCACGCCTTCTGGATCACAGAGGCCCTCTCTGCCGTGATCGCCTACGCGGTATATCACAAGGCAGTCCATCAGAAATAACCCTCTCTAACAAAAATTCCCGCTCGATGGAGCGGGAATTTTTTGTTATCATCTCTTCTTTTGTGGAAGGCTGCTCTCAGATCAGGCCCAGGGTCTTGAGCTCCCTTGCCACGCCGTCCTCCGTCACAGCCGGGCAGATGCGGTCGCAGAGCTTTTTCAGGTTGTCAGAGCCATTGGCCATGCAGACGCTGATGCCTACCACATCGGTCATCTGCAGGTCATTGTCGCTGTCGCCAAAGCCGATGGTATCGGCCAGCGAACACCCCAGCTCATCGCAGATGGCCTTGATGCCGGTGCCCTTGTTGAACTTGCGGTTGATGAGCTCCCCGTTGACGATAGCTGACGGGTTATCCCCCAGCCGGGACTCGCAGAAGATGAACTGCTCCTCATACAGCTGCTTCGCCTCGGCAAGGCAGGCCTCGTTGGGGGCGATGAACACCACCTTGTAAACCGGCTCTCCGTGGTATTCCTCAATGGGCCGGATGGTCATGCCATACTCCATCGTTTTGCGCCAGCGCTCGGCCTCGCTGTTCAGCTGCCCCGGCTTGCGGGGGAACAAATGGGCGAACCGCTCGATCATCCTGATGCCGCCGTAAGTATCGTCCCGGGCTTCCAGTGTGCACTCGGCACCGGCACGCCCCAGCACCTCCCGCAGGCCCTCGACCTGCGCAGGCTCCATGGGAAGATCCACGAGAATTTTCCCATCACAGCCTACATAGCCGCCTGCAGAGCAGACAAAGCCATCGAAACCGTAGGCAAGCAGCGGCTTCGTCATGCGCAGGTTGCGCCCGGTGCACAGAAACACCTTGTGGCCGTTGGCCCGGGCCTGCCGGATGGCCTCCACGGCACTGGCCGGAACGGTCATCTCACCAGGCGGCAGCAATGTACCGTCAATATCCAGAAAAATCAGTTTTTGCTTCATAGTTCCCTCACTCTTTCACTGCCAGTTCATGGTAAAGCCGCGAATCAGCAGACCCACGGCCAGGATCGCCAGCAGTACCAGCAGAACGGTGCGGTTGGCCTGTTTCTGCCTCTGCCTGGCCCGGGCACGGCTGTTCCGACTGCTGCCCTGCTTCCGGTTCTGGGGTCTGCCGCCGGAGCTGCGGCCGCTCGTGTTCTGCTTTGTGCTGCGGCGGGAAGCACTGCCGGAAGTCCCCTCTTTTTTCCTGCCTGCAGTGCTCTGGCCGGACTTTACCGCACGAGGGGTTTTCTCTTCCGGGGCCGCCGACGCAATGGGCTTTTTGGCCCCGCAGCGGCTCAGATAATCCTCAGCCAGCCGGTAATACTGGCCCAGCTCACTGGTGCGCAGGGGCGCGCCTGCATAGCCTTCTTCCAGTGCTTCCACGGCCTCGTTGAAGAGGATCGCCGCCTGCGCAGCCGCCGTGCGGTCGGAGGCATGGGCCGCTTCGTTGCGGGCAGTGCGCACCGCGTTGCAGGCCCGGCGGGCAGCAGCGGGGTGCTCCGTATTGCCCAGCAGATCCAGCGGGCGGGCAGCATCCTTTTCAGGGTCCAGCAGCACCCGCATACACAGGGTGGTATCCAGCTGCTGCCAACTGTTTCGGCCCGCCAGATCGGGCAGACGGTCATAATATTCAGGGCTCTCCTGCTGGCGGGTGCGGATGTGATCCAGCAGGGCTCCCAGGCTGTGCTCCCCGGGCTTGTTCTCCCAGTGCCAGCGCAGTAGCTTGCGGCTGATCTCATCGCAGGTGGTTTTGATCTCAAAAGCGGTTTGCAGTGCTTCGTCGGGCATAACGTTTCTCCTTCGTACAACCAAAAAACGGAGGAAGCGCAGCCTCCTCCGTCATTCATTTACATCATAAACTGATAATAGACGAAGCCCCACAGCGCAATGCCTGCGCAGACGATGGCGGTGATGGGCGGGACCCAGCGGACGAGGGTCTCGGCAATGCCGTCACGGCTCTCTTCCGCATCGTCCTCCTCATCGTACTGCTCTACCTCGGGTTCCGGCTGGCGGGCCGGGGCGGCACGGCGGGCAGCAGCAGGCATCACACGGGTGCCCTCGTCATCCACAGCCGCTGCACCACTGCCGGGGAACGCCGCGCGGGTGGCGGCATCCAGCACCCGGGTAGGCTCTGCTTCCGGAGCAGGGGTGTGTTCCACCGGCGGTGCAAAGCTGGTCGGAGCGCCGACAGGCTCTGCCGGGCGGGCCGTCGGGATGACCCGAGTGGGTTCTGCCTGCACCGGCGCGCTGGCCACGATGCGGGTCGGCTCTTCCTGCGGAGCGGCGCTCACCACGCGGGTGGCTTCCGCCGCCGGGGCCTGCTCTGCAGGGGCGGCCTTCTGGCCGGGCTGCAGCAGGGTGTTCAGGGCGTTCTGCAGCAGGATGCGGTCACAGCCGCACTCGGTGCAGTAGACCGTGTCCTCTTCCTTCGGGTGGAAGGAACCGCAGGCACAGTACCAGCCGTTCTCGAACACCTGCGGCATATACTTGAGGCCGGTGCGGTTCATCCTGCTTTCCAGTGCCTTTTCCAGCTCCGGACTCAGGCGGCGCGGGGCCGGCAGGCGGACGCGCTTGATGGCATCCAGATGCACGACCTTTTTGCCGCTGTACACGTTCTTCAGGACCACATCCACGCTGGTGATGGCCTTCTGGGTCACGAACACGGCATCGTCCATGCCAAAGCTCTCACCGGGCTTGACCTCGATCTCGCGGTATTCAAAGGCATCCTCACACAGGATGATACCGTCCACACCCTTACACTTGAAGTGGATCTCCAGTGCAGTCAGGGTAACCTTGGAGATGTTCTTGAAGGTCAGGCAGACTGCGTTCTCGCCGCTGAGTTCGCCCTTGAGCAGTTCCACACAGACGAACTGCACCGGACTGCCCGGGGTATAATAGTTGGCCCGGGTGCGTGCGACCGGGTTAAAATTTTCCTCCACGACACTCGCTCCCTTCGATCATTCGTTTTCCTGCGGGGCATCCTGTGCCGGGTCGGGCATTTCCTCGCCCAGCACGGCCTGCTCCGCCTGTTCAGCGGGCTCTGCGCTCTCGGCAGGCTCTGCGGTCTCCACAGGGGCCGCCGGTGCGGCGGGTTCCTGTACAGGCTCGTCACCGTCACGCGGGGGCAGCTTGCCGCCGGCCATCACGGTGTTGAACTCCTTCTCGTTGAGCTTTTCGCGTTCCATCAGAGCCTGTGCCAGCGCATGGAGCTGGTCGATGTGCTCCGTCAGGGTGCGGCGGCAGGTCTCGTAAGCCTCATCGATGATATCCCGCATCTCGCCGTCGATCTCGGCAGCGGTGCTCTCGCTGTAGCCCTTGCCCTGGGTGAAATCACGGCCCAGGAAGGTCTCCTCCTGCGAGGTGCCGTAGACTACAGGGCCCAGGCGCTCGGAGAAGCCGTACTTGGTGATCATCTGGCGGGCAATGTTGGTTGCCTGCTGCAGGTCGTTGGAGGCACCGGTGGAGATATCCTCCAGGATCAGCTGCTCGGCCACACGGCCGCCCAGGCTGGAAACGATATCCTCGAACATCTCACCCTTGGTCACATAGCTGCGATCCTTTTCAGGCAGATACATGGTGTAGCCGCCAGCCTGGCCGCGGGGAATGATGGTGATCTCGTGCACGCGGGGGTGGTGCTTGCAATAGAAGCCTGCCACGGCGTGGCCCGCCTCATGGTAGGCGGTCAGCTTCTTTTCCTCGGCAGTCACAACGCGGCTCTTCTTCTCAGGGCCTGCCATGACCTTCATGGAAGCTTCCTCGATGTCCTCCATGGTGATGGCCTTGCGGCTGCGGCGGGCAGCCAGCAGAGCGGCCTCATTGACCAGGTTCTCCAGGTCAGCACCCGCAAAGCCTGCGGTGCGCTGTGCGATGACTCTGAGGGAGACATCGGGAGCCAGAGGCTTATTCTTGGTGTGGACCTTGAGGATCTCCTCGCGGCCCTTGACATCGGGCAGGCCCACATAGACCTGACGGTCAAAGCGGCCCGGACGGAGCAGTGCCTTATCCAGAATGTCGGCACGGTTGGTGGCTGCCATCACGATGACACCATCGTTGGCCTCAAAGCCGTCCATCTCGACCAGCAGCTGGTTCAGGGTCTGCTCCCGCTCGTCGTGGCCGCCGCCCAGACCTGCGCCGCGCTGACGGCCCACGGCATCGATCTCATCGATGAAGATGATGCAGGGCATGGTCTTTTTGGCCTTATCAAACAGGTCACGCACACGGGACGCGCCGACACCGACATACATTTCCACGAAGTCGGAGCCGGAAATGGAGTAGAAGGGCACCCCCGCCTCACCGGCGCAGGCACGGGCCAGCAGGGTCTTACCGGTACCCGGAGGGCCCACCAGCAAAACGCCGTGGGGGATGCGGGCACCCAGCGTGTTGAACTTGTCGGGGCTCTTGAGGAACTCCACGACCTCCTTCAGCTCTTCCTTTTCCTCGTCCTCGCCGGCAACATCGGCAAAGGTCGCGGTCTTTTTGTTCTCGTGCTCGTCCTTCACCTTGGCCTTGCCCACGTTCATAATACCGCCGCCGCCAGCGCCGCCGCGCATCATGGAGAAGAGCAGGAAGCCGGTGCAGCCCAGCATTCCCAGGTAGAACAGGATCTCCATCCAGGGGATGGACTCCTTCAGGGTGGTGTAATCGTACTCCATGGGCGCAGTCGGGTTGGCTGCGTCGTAGGAATCGATATACTGCTGGACATTCTCGATGAACACATAGGCGTAGGGCAGCTTGTAGCGCACCGTCACCGTGCCGTCATCGTTTCTGGTTGCCCCCACGGAAGAGGCGGAGGAGGAGAACATGTTGCTCAGCAGACCGCCGGAGGCCTGTGTGGCAGCGGTGGCACCTGTGGTTTCGGGCAGCTCCTGCTTGCCCTCCTTCAGCGTCAGGGTGATGATGCTGGTGTTGCGGTCCAGCGTAAAGGCTGTGACCTGATTGTTCTCAAAGTAGTGCACCACAGTCGAGTAGCTCATGGTGGAGCCGCCGGTACTGCTGTCGCTGGTGCCCAGCACCGACCAGATCATCAGGACACCGGCCAGTGCCAGCGCCAGGATCAGGGGATTAAAGCGAGGTCGTTTCGGTTGCAAAAGGGATCAACTCCAGTTCTAATTCGTTTTTGTTATGCGTAGATTTCCGGTTTCAGCACACCCACATAGGGCAGGTTGCGGTATTTCTCATCGTAGTCCAGACCATAGCCCACCACAAACTCGTCCGGCACCTGGAAGCCCTCGTAATCGGGCTGGATGTCGGCCTTGCGGCGGCTGGGCTTGTCGAGAATGGTGCAGATCTTCACGGAATTCGGGTTGCGCATCTTGAGCATGGGCACCAGCTTGGAAAGGGTGACACCGGTATCCAGAATGTCCTCCACGATCAGCACGTCCTTGCCGGAAAGGTCGCCGTCCAGATCCTTGATGATCTTGACCAGACCGCTAGTGGTGGTATTGCTGCCGCCGTAGCTGGACACGACCATAAAATCAATGTTGCAGGGGATGGTCACAGCCCGCATCAGGTCGGCCATGAAAACCACCGAACCCTTGAGGATGGAGACGAGGACAAGGTTTCTGCCCTCGTAATCCCTGCTGATCTGTGCACCCAGTTCGGCAACCTTGGCTTTCAGTGCTTCCTCACTGACCAGGATGTTCTTGATATCGTCATTCATGCTCATGGGTTGTTCCTCCATTTTCCAATTCCAACTGCAAGATCTGTACAGTCTCCTCGTCCGGGGCCAGCCCCTCGGCAAAGCCCTCCCCACAGACCCACAGGATCTCGCTGCCCGCCGCCAGCAGCGGCAGGCCCTCTCGTATTCCGGCAGGAATGCCTGCCTCATTCATCCATTTGCGCAGGGGCTTGCTCAGCCCCCGCCCCGCAGGCCGGAACCGGTCTCCCGGTTGACGGGTGCGCAGCGTAAGGGCAGAATATAACAAGGTTATTCTAGCATAATCCGCCCGATTTTTTAAGTCTTTTTTATGAACACCCTGTGTTTTTTCTCGAAAACCGCTTACAAAAAGCCGTGTTTTCAGGGTTTGGCCCCCGGGCAGAGCAAATTCTGCCCCATCGGCAGGGGCAAACGGCAGCGAAAACGCAGGGGCCGCAGCCTCTTCCGGCCGGCTCTTTTCCTGCCAGAGCATCCCGCTGCCTGCGCAGAAGCGGACCGTATCGGTCAATTGCACCGCCCCGCTCCCCTGCTCCACCAGCTCTGCCAGCAGGCGGATGTACTTTTCCTCGGCATCCCGCACCGGGGCAACAAGGCTGTGGAGCGCCGCTTCCAGAATGAGTGGGTCAGCGCCCTGCAGCGGCTCCAGCCGCCATGCTGCCTTGGCTTTCGGGGCCTTGCGGGCAGTCTGGGCTGCATCCAGACGCGCGATGGAAAGCAGCTGTTCTGCCTGCCTGGCAAAGTAGGCATCCGCGCGGGCCGCCTTTTCACAGAAGCGGGCCAGATTTTCCTCTGCCGCGGCGTTGACGCTGCGCAGGGCCGGAACGGCCCCATGGCGCAGGCGGTTGCGGGCGTAGGCATCGGACTCGTTCGTCTCGTCCGTCACCCAGCCCTGCCCGAAGGCGGCGCAGAGCGCTTCGGTCTCGGCCCGGGTCAGGCCCAACAGCGGGCGGCAGTAGCCGGGCCGCCTGGGCCGGATGCCCCCTGCCCCGTGCAGCCCGGTGCCCCGGGCCAGCCGGAACAGCAGGGTCTCGGCCTGGTCAGTAGCAGTATGGGCCGTTGCAATGCAGTCTATCCCGCCTGCCAGCAGTTGGGCGAAGCAGGCATAGCGGAGTCTGCGGGCCCAGTCCTCCCCGGCATGGGGCGGCACAGCCATTCCCACATCTGCCGGGCGGAAGACTGTCAGCGGCACCCCCAGCCGGGCACACTCTGCCCGGACAAAGGCTTCGTCCCGGTCTGCAGTCTCACCCCGCAGACCGTGGTTGACGTGGCAGGCCGTAAGGGGATACCCAAAAGCTTCCCGCAGTTCCAGCAGCACCCGCAGCAGCGCCATGCTGTCGGCTCCGCCCGAAACGGCGGCGCACAGGTGCAGAGCCCGGCCCGGCTCCGCAGGCGCAAACAGCTGCTCCTGCCGGGCAAAGCGTTCTACTTTTGCAATCAATTTTGATGTTTCGTCGTTCATCAGCGTTTGAAGTCCACATCCATAAAGCGGGTGTGTGCGCCATCCCAGCCCAGCGGCACCGTGCTGGTCTCGCCGTGGCGGTTCTTTGCCACGATGCACTCCGCGGTATCGGCATCCACCTCGGCCCCATCGGGGTTCTGGCTGGCGTAGTAGGAATCACGGTAAAGGAAAAGGACGCAGTCGGCATCCTGCTCGATGGAACCGGAGTCACGCAGGTCCGACAGCTGGGGCCGGTGAGAAGAGTTGTTACCCTGCTTCTCCACCGCACGGGACAGCTGAGAAAGCGCGATGATGGGCACATTCATTTCCTTAGCCATGATCTTCAGGTTTCGGGTGATGGAGCTGATCTCCTGCACACGGTTCTCGCTGCGCTGGCCGGTGGTCATCAGCTGCAGGTAGTCGATAACGATCAGGCCCACATTGGGGCGGGTGGGGTCCTGATTGACCCGGCGGATCTTCGCCTTCATCTCGGTGATGGTGATGCCTGAGGTGTCGTCCATATAGATGGGGGCATCGTGGAGCTTTTCCGTTGCCAGTGCCAGATACTCCCAGTCCTCACTGCGAAGGGCACCGGTGCGGAAAGCCTGGCTGTCGATGCCTGCTTCCGCCGAAAGGATGCGGTTGGTCAGCTGCTCTTTGGTCATTTCCAGGCTGAAAATGGCCACCGGCACCTTTTGCTGCATGGCAACACGGGTGGCAATGTTCAGCGCAAAACTGGTCTTGCCCATACCGGGGCGGGCGGCCAGAATGATAAGGTCGCCGCGGCCCAGGCCGGTCAGGACGGTATCCAGCAGACGGAAGCCGGTGGGGATGCCCTTGTACTTGTCGGCATCCGGGCCGCTGATCTTCTGCAGGTTGGTCAGCGTCTCCACCATGCTGGAGGAAAGCGGGGTCAACGCGCTGGAATCCCGCCCGGAGCGGATCTCGTAAATGCGCTGCTCCGCATTTTCCAGCAGCAGGTCAGCGTCCGGTTCATCGCCTGCGTCCTGCAGAATGTCCTTGGCAACGCCCATCAGCTGGCGCACCAGATACTTTTCCTGCACGATCTGGGCGTATGCCTTCACATTGGAGATACTGGGCACTGTCTCAGCCAGACCGGTCAGATAGACTTTTGCCTCGTCCGCACTGGGGAACACGCCATCGGAGATGACGGCATCCAGCAGGGTGACAAAGTCGATGGTCTGGTCCGCCGTAAACAGGCGCAGCATCTCAGAATAGATCTGGGCGTTCTGCCGGGTGTAGAACATTTCCGGCCGGATGATCTCCACCAGGTCGGTCAATGTCTCAGGCTTGAGCAGCACCGCGCCCAGCACGCTCTGCTCGGCCTGCATATTGTAGGGCAGATTGATGCCCACACTCTCCAGATTCAGTTCATTGGAATAATGTCGTTGTTCGTTGGGCATGGTTCATCCCCCTCCATACTGGGCCAGCTTCCCAAAACGCCAAAAACGCCCCCTGAAGGCAGGGGGCGCAGATGGCGTTTCAATCAGGCCTGTTCTACTTCCACCATGATCTTGAAGGAAGCCACGACACCGACATACAGGCGCACCTTTGCGTTGAACACACCGGCATCCTTGATGTCCTTGGTCTCCAGCTCGATCTTCTTTTTATCAATGGGAGAACCGGCCAGCTGGGCCAGAGCCTCGGCAACTTCCTTGCCGGTGACCTTGCCGTGCAGGCGGCCGGATGCGCCGCCCTTGGCCTTGATGGTCACGGTCTTGCCCTCGATCTTTGCAGCCACAGCCTGTGCGGCGGCCACAGTTTCAGCCTCGTGGAAATCCGCAGCGGCCTCCTTGCCGCGTGCGATATTCACCGCAGAAGCATCGGCCACAGCGGCCAGCTTGCGCGGGAACAGAAAGTTGCGGGCGTAGCCGTCGGAGACCTCATGGATCTCGTCCTTCTTGCCAATGCCCTTTACGTCCTGCTTCAGAATCACTTTCATGGTGTTATCCCTCACTTCTCACCGGGGAACCGGTGGATTTCTATGGTTAGTATACAGCATTCAGACCGTTGCGTCAACGCCTTCGATGACAGTGGGGTTACCCCAGCTCCCGTGCCGCCGCATCCAATGCTGCTTCGATCACCTTATCCATATCATAATACTTGTACTCACCCAGCCGGCCGCCAAAAATGACCTTTGTCTCGGCATCGGCAAGCGCTTTGTATTTTGCGTAAAGCGCGCCATTCTTTTCATCGTTGACGGGGTAATAGGGCTCATCGCCCTGATGCCACTCGGTGCTGTACTCCCGGCTGATCACCGTTTTGGGCTGGGTGCCGAACGCAAAATGCTTGTGCTCGATGATCCGGGTATAGGGCGTTTCCGCATCGGTATAGTTCACCACCGCGTTGCCCTGATAGTTGTCGGTATCCAGCACCTCAGTCTCAAAGCGGACGCTGCGGTACTGCAGTGCACCCAGACGGTAGCCGAAGTAGGCATCCACCGGGCCGGTATAGACCACCTTGTCGGCCAGTGCGTTCAGGTTCTCCCGGTCGGCCAGATAATCCACATTCAGCCGCACCTCGATGCCCTCCAGCATCTTTTCCACCATGGCGGTATAGCCGCCATCGGGGATGCCCTGATACAGCGCGTTGAAGTAGTTGTTGTCGTAGGTAAAGCGGACCGGCAGGCGTTTGATGATGAAAGCCGGCAGTTCGGTGCAGGGGCGGCCCCACTGCTTGCCGGTGTAGCCTTTGATGAGCTTTTCGTAGATATCCGTACCCACCAGACTGATGGCCTGCTCCTCAAGATTTTTCGGGTCGGTGATGCCCGCTTCCCGCTTCTGCTCCTCGATCTTCGCCTTGGCCTCGGCGGGGGTCACCACGCCCCACATCTTATTGAAGGTGTTCATATTGAAGGGCAGATTGTAGATCTCTCCGTGATAGTTGGCAACGGGACTGTTGGTGTAGCGGTTGAACTCCGCGAACTGGTTCACATACTGCCACACGGCCTTGCTGCTGGTGTGGAAGATGTGGGCCCCATAGCGGTGGACCTGTATGCCCTCCACTTCCTCGGTATAGATATTCCCGGCAATATGGCCGCGCTTATCAATCACAAGGCATGTTTTGCCCGCCTTTTTTGCTTCCTGGGCGAACACCGCACCGTAAAGGCCTGCGCCTACGATGAGATAATCGTAATGGTTCATCCCTGCTTCTCCTTTTTTCTGGATTCAGGTTCATTTTTGGAGAGCGGCTTCTTCTGGCTCTCACGGTACTGGTCGATGGCTGTCTGGATGCGTGCCCGGGCTGCCTCGGGGGTGATATGCTTGAGCTGGGCCGCCGCCATGGTCTGGTGGCCGCCGCCGCCCAGACTTTCCATGATGACCTGAACATTGACCGCTCCCAGACTGCGGGCGGAAATATTCACGCCGCTCCCCACCTGCACGGCCACAAAGCTGGCCTCCACATTCTGGATGGTCAGCAGGTCGTTGGCAGCCTGCGCAATGGCCACACGGGCCTCGGGGGGCACCTCGCCGCTCACCGAGATGGCACAGCTGCGGTACATCTGGGCAGCCTCCACAAGGTCTGCCTTGGCGTTGTACTCCACCATGGTCACATCAAAGAGCTGGCGCACCCGCTCCGTCTCCGCGCCATAGCGGCGCAGAGCGGCGGCAGCTTCAAACGTGCGCACGCCGGTGTGCAGGGTGAAGTCCCGGGTATCCAGCATAATGCCCGAGAGCAGGCCCTCGGCCTCCACCCGGCTGGGCTTGTCGTCCCGGTCGCCCACATACTGCAAAAGCTCCGTGACCAGCTCACTGGCCGAGGAGGAGTAGGGCTCGTGGCAGACAAGGTCTGCATGCTCGATGAAGCCCACGCCCTTGCGGTGGTGGTCGATAACGGCCACCTTGCCGCACCTTTCCAGGATCTCCTTACTTTCCACAAGGCCCAGCTGGTATGTATCCACCACCACGCAGAGCGTTTTCTTGGAGATAATGGGCAAAGCCCCCTTGGGGTCAATGAAATCATCTGCCTGCCCGGCCCGGCACAGGGCATCGATCAGGCTGCCCGCCAGTGTGGCATCCCGTCTGACGGCGATCACCGCCGGGACATCGCAGATCTTGCAGATGCGCAGCACACCCTCGGCAGCGCCGATGGCATCCAGATCGCTCATCCTGTGGCCCATGATGACCACATGGTCCGCCTCCTTGACAAGCCTGACCAGCTGGTCGGCCACGATGCGGCTGCGCACCTTGCTGCGCTTTTCTACGCCATGGCTCACGCCGCCGTAAAAGGTAAAGCCGTCCGGGGTCATCTCAGCGGCCTGATCGCCGCCGCGGCCCTGCGCCATATCCAGCGCCTGCACGGCCATATCCTGGGCTTCCCGCAGGGTCTTGGCCCCGCGCCCGATGCCAATGGAGATGGACAGGTTCACGCTGGGGTCCAGAGCACGGATCTTATCCAGCACATCGTAGCCGCGCTGGGCATACTGCTCCAGATGGCGCTCTTCCACCACGGCGATATAGCGGCCGCTGGCAACGCGGCGCAGAAAGCCTGTGCCCCGGCCGATCATATCCTCCAGCACCCGGTTGATGCCCTCCAGCAGGCGGGCGCGCTCACTGTCCAGCATATCGCTGAACACATCGTCGTAGCCGTCCACCAGGAACACCATGTAACCCGGGCGGCTGGCCTTGTACTCCGTTTCGATCCTGCGCAGGGCGGTCTCCTCATTGAACACGAGCAGCGTCATGCTCTCGCTGCCGCCCGGCACGGTACTGCTGTGCACATTCCACACACCGTCGGCCAGATTGAGCTGCTGCCCTTCCGGGGTGCGGGCCTGTGCGGTGTCCAGGCCGGGCAGCAGCTTCTGTGCCCTGCCCGCAAGCCGGTCCTCGCCGCCCAGCAGCGCCGTGCGGAAGCGGCTGTTATACCACAGCACCGTCTCACCAGAAAGCAGAGCTGCCGGCTGAGAGAGGGATTCCAGGCTGTATTGGGTCCTGGAATTTTCAAAGCTGCCGCCAGCCACCCACTTGGCGGTCCAGCGCCGCAGCTGATACCGGAAAACGCAGATGCCGATGCCCCACAGCACCACCAGCACTGCCAGCGCAGGCCAGCCTGCGGGCCGCTGCACCAGAAGCGCCAGCGTCAGCAGTGCACACAGCACTGCCAGCGCGGCGATCAGCATTTCCAACGTCCATCTCGGTTTTTGTTTCATGGAATCTTCTGCCTCCTGGTCTGCCTGCCCCGGCGGGGCGGCTTCCGGCTTATACCTCCATCAGAATGGGGAGGATCATCGGGCTGCGCTTGGTGCGGCGGTAGATATAGCTGCTCAGCGCCTCACGCACCCGGGTCTTGACGCTGTTCCAGTCGCGCACATGCTCTTCCACGCAGCGATCCAGCGCGTTTTCCACAATGCTCTGGGCCCCGTCCATCAGGCTCTCGTTCTCGCGCACATAGACAAAGCCGCGGCTCACAAGGTCAGGCCCCGCCAGCACCTTGCCGGTCTTGCTGTCCACGGTGGCCACAATGATGACCAGACCATCCTCAGAGAGATGCTTGCGGTCACGCAGGACCACATTGCCCACATCGCCCACGCCCAGGCCGTCCACCATCACGGCACCGGCGGTGACAGGCTCGCCCAGTTTGATCTCGTCCCGGCTCAGGATAACGTTGGAGCCGTTCTCGGCAATGAGGATGTTGCTGGTGGGAATGCCCAGAGACGCGGCGGTCAGGGCATGCTTTTTCAGCTGCTTGTACTCGCCGTGCACGGGCAGGAAATACTTGGGTCTGGTCAGGGTGAGCATCAGCTTCTGCTCCTCCTGGCAGGCGTGGCCGGAAACATGGACATCATACATGCTCTCGTAGATGACCTCCGCGCCCAGCAGGAGCAGACCGTTGACGATCTTGGTCACGCTCTTCTCGTTGCCGGGAATGGGGTTGGCGGAGATGATGATGAAGTCGCCGGGGCCCACCCGCACCTGGCGGTGGCTGCAGGAGGCCATGCGGGAAAGGGCACTCAGGGGTTCGCCCTGGCTGCCGGTGGTGATCAGCACCACCTGCTCCGGCGGGTACTGGTTCAGCTCATCCACACTGATAAGGGTGCCCTCGGGGATGTGCATATAGCCCAGCTCCTGCGCCATGGCAGTGTTATTGACCATGCTGCGGCCGCTGAACGCCACCTTGCGGCCATCCTCCACGGCCAGATCAATGATCTGCTGGACGCGGTAGATATTGGACGCAAAGGTCGCAATGATGATGCGCTTGTTCCGGGCACGGGCAAACAGGTTGCGGACACCGGCGGCCACCTTCTGCTCTGTGGCGGTAAAGCCCGGGCGCTCGGCGTTGGTGGAATCGCTCAGCAGAGCCAGCACACCCTTCTGACCATACTCCGAAAGGGTGGTCAGGTCGGTCACGCCGCAGGCCAGCGGGGTGTAATCGATCTTGAAGTCGCCGGTCTGGATGATCGTTCCGGCGGGGCTGTCAATGGCAAAGGCCACGGAATCGGGGATGGAGTGGTTGACATGGATGGGCTCCACGGTAAAGCAGCCCAGCTTGATCTTCTGTTTGGGGGTGATCTCCACGAACTTGGTCTTGCCTGCCAGGCCAAACTCCTCCAGCTTGTTCCGGATGAGGCCGCAGGTCAGCCGGGTGCCGTAGATGGGCAGATCAAACTTCTGCAGCAGGTAGGGAATGCTGCCGATGTGGTCTTCGTGGCCGTGGGTGATGAGCAGGCCCTTGATCTTGTCCTTATTCTGCACCACAAAAGTAAAGTCGGGGATGACCATGTCCACGCCGTACATCTCACTGTCCGGGAACACAAGGCCGCAGTCCACAATGATCATATCCCCGTTGCACTCATACACGGTCATGTTCTTGCCCACTTCGCCCAGACCGCCCAGCGGGTAGATGTGGATGGGCACAGCGGCCTCCTTGGGCTGCTGAGAACGGCGGGGCCGCCGGTTATAATAAGGGCGGCGGGTGCGGGTACGCTTTTCCCCGCCGGATTCACTGTTTCTGTTCGGATTGTTCTGAGCCTGAGCCGGGTTCTGTTCTTTGACCTGTGCCATGCGGTACCTCCAAAATCAATTACAAAACGCAGGCACACCCCTTTGCGAGCGGCCTGTCTGCTGTGAAGGAGCAGCAAGCGCACCGCCGCTCCCATCGAAACCATCGTATAGAATTTTTCGCTTCCATGCCCGTTTTCGGCACTGGGATGGCCGGAACGGAGTAATTTCTGCCCTGTCAGTCCATCTGTTCGATGCGACCGCGGCACTGCCCTGTTCCGGCCGGGCACACCGCACCGGTGTGCCCCTATACGCATTTTGTTACAAACAGTATAGTATTTCTTGTCCACTTTGTCAATTCAAAGCTTTGCCGGAAAAGCCGGGGATGATACGTTTTCCTCTTGACAGAACCGGAAAAATAGCTCTAAATAGAAGTATCCAAAAATTCAAGTTCCGGGAGAAACAGATGAAACAAGTCGAAGTTTACACCGATGGCGCGTGCAGCGGCAACCCCGGCCCGGGCGGCTGGGGTGCAGTGCTGCGCTACCGCTTCAACGGCAAGGTCTACGAAAAAGAGCTCAGCGGCGGCGATGCTTCCACCACCAACAACCGGATGGAGCTGACCGCCTTTATCGAGGCCCTGCGCCAGCTCAAGGAGCCCTGTGAGGTGCGGCTGTGCTCTGACAGCCAGTACGTCATCAACGGGCTGGAAAAGGGCTGGGCCAGGGGCTGGAAGCGCCGGGGCTGGAAAAAGTCCGACGGCTCCCCTGCCCTGAACCCCGACCTGTGGGAACAGGCATTGGAGCAGGAAGCCCGGCACAAGATCACCTATGTCTGGGTCAAGGGCCATGCAGGCCACCCGGAAAACGAGCGCTGCGACCAGCTGGCCGTGGCACAAAGTCAGGCACACGGAGGGAGACAGGGACGATGAGCGATACATTTCTGCCCGGCAGCGGGTTCGATACCTATGAACAGCAGGACAAGGTGCTGGTGGGCCTGTGCGGCGGCACAGGCTGCAAAGCAGCTGTCCGCATTTTACAGCAGCAGGGCTTTGCGGTGATGGGCGCTGTGGTGCGTCTGTGCACCGATGACCCCGTTGTGGATGCCGCCAAGGCTCTGGGCATCGAGTGCATCACCCTGAATGCCAGCGAACTGGCCAGCCAGCTGGCCGAAGAGACCGCTGCCCCGGCCGACCTGCGCTTCCCCGCCCTGCTGGCGGCAGCTGACCGGCTGGGCATCCAGTACATTGCCACCGGCCACCGCGCTCGGGTAGAGACCGGTGCAGACGGCGTGCACGTCCTCTGCCCTGCCGAAATTGCGGACGAGAGTGTCCGGCTTGCCGCCCTGCCGCAGGAGACGCTGGCCCGGCTCATCCTGCCCTTGGGCGATTTCAGCCCCGCGGATGCAGCCGAGATGGCGGCAGAATAAAAAACAAAAGAGATGCACCCCGCCTTCCTGATTCAGGTTCAGGGAGCGGGGTGCATCTCTTTTTGCTCCGTTTTATTTCATCGTACAACGCTCAATGGAAGTCATCCGCTTACTTTGCGAAGATCTGGATCCAGTTGTGGCCCCACTGAGAATTGGCATCGTAGTTGTAGCCAAGGCACATATACTTGGCGGCGGGGTCCATGATATTGACACGGTGGCCTTCCGAAGCCATCCAGTCTGCAACGACCTTTTCGGGCGTGGTCTCGCCCCAGGCGGCATTCTCGCCGGTGGCGGTATCAGACACGCCGTACTCCTTCAGCACGGTGAAGCAGTTGGTGCCATCGGGGCGGGTGTGGGAAGCGACCTTTGCCACTTCCTTTGCGCGCTCATCGGCGGCGGCCTGCAGCTTGGCATCGCCCATAGCCAGAGGTGCCAGATTTTCCTTTGCACGCTCAGCGTTGACCAGCGCCAGCACTTCCTGTGCGAAACCGTTCTCACTGGTGCCGCGGGCGTAGGTAAAGATCATCACCCAGTAATTGCCGTACTCGCCGCCCTCGTAGTAGCCAATGCCAACGGAGGTGGCATCCTTGTCCAGCATCCGCTCCTTGAAGAAATCGTAGCGATTCCAGGCGGCGACCACGTCCGAAGCATTCTCAGCAGCTGCCCAGTAGTTCTCGCCCACAGAAACATCGTCCACACCGTACTCCGGCAGGATGGTGAACTCGCGGCTGCCATTGAGGCGGTTGTAGGAGTAATTGACGGTAAGTTCTTTTGCACGGGCCTGTGCAGCGGCATTCAGTGCGCTGCTACCCATGCTCAGAGGAGCCACACCAGCCTGTGCACGCTCTGCGTTGACGAGCTGCAGCAGCTCATCGGCCTTGGAAGCTGCGTGTGCGGGCATTGCCAGAACAAACATCAGGCAGATGAATGCGGCGCAGCAGACCAGATTCTTCAGGACTTTCATCGAAGCGTTACGCATGGTGTTGAACCTCTTTTGTGTTGCCCCATGAAAAAAGGTGTCGATTGCTGGTATACTCGGCAATCGACACCTGATGCTTCAGATGAAGGTCACTCAACACCCAATCTCCACTGTGGAGACCCTCAGGTGATGAGAAGCAACTGGCTGCCATTTTACAGGCCCTATAGCTTTGCGTCACAGCCTTTCGACTGCTTTGCCGAGGATATTCAGTTTTGCGTGCCTTTCTTCTTTTGGGAAGAAATTTTGAAAACGAAAAAAGGTGTTGTTCTGCAATACACTCAGCAAAACAACACCTAGAAAATCTAAGCAGGTCGCCCAAAGAAATATTTCTTTGAGAAGCAGCTGGCTGCCATTTTACAGGCCCTGTAGCTTTGCGTCACAGCCTTTCGACTGTTTTGCCGAGAATATTCAATTCACCTTGAGGAGCCGTTTCCATTTCCTCGACAATATCCTACCACATCGGGCAGAACCTGTCAACTGTTTTGGAGCAGCTTTCTCAAAAAATCTGCTTTTCTGAAGCGTTCTTCCGTTATGCCTGCACCTCTGCCGCCTTTTTGCGCAGCTGGTCGAGGTCTGCGGCATCCGGGTGAGCCAGCGCCTTGTCAAAATTCTCGATCAGCATCTCGAGGTTGGGTGCATGGTTGGGCTGCTGCAGCATCTTTTCGTACTGCTGGCGCACAGTCATGGGCATCTTGCCCTGGCACATATAAGTTCCAATGACCGTGTTGCTCTCATCCAGCGATTTCTGCACCGCTGCCAGGATCTGCTCGAAATATTCCGCACTGCCGCCAAAGCCTGCGGTGCCGAACAAAAAGACCCGCTTCCCCTTCAGGGTCTGCAAAAAGGCGGTGAGGGTGTCATCGGCATGGCCCTTGTCCGTCCAGAAGCCGATGTAAAGGGTCTCAGCCTCCAGTGCCTCCGGGGCCGGTGCTCCGAAGTAGGTGCACTCATTCTGGGGCAAGCTTGCGCGAAGGGTGTCGGCCAGCAGGCGGGTGTTGCCGGTCTTGCTGCTGAAAACGATGGCGTAGCTCATGGTCATTCTCCTTTATTATGTTTGATATCAGATGCTTCCCTGTTCTTTTGCGTTCAGGGCATCATAGATACAGCGGGTGCCCTGATGGGCGATCAGGCCGCCCAGGCACTTTTTGTTGCAGCGGACACAGCGGTGGATCTTTGCCGCATTGCCGCTCTGCAGTTTGTTGACCCAGTTGGGGTCGGCCAGCAGCTGGCGGCACATTGCCGCGCACTGGATGCGGCCGCTGGCAAGCTGCTGCTCCACAAAATCGGGATCGTTCAGGCCGCCCACACCGCAGAGCGGCACGCTGGTATACCGGCGCACCTCATCGCAGAACTTGAGGAAGCAGCCGGTCTCCTTGAACTCGGGGTGGCTGGCCGGCGGGATGGTATTTTCCAGCGCAGAGTGGTTGGCCAGTGTCACATGGAAGCTGGTCACGCCTGCCTGCACCAGCAGGGGCACGAACACGGCCAGTTCCTCCTCCACCACACCGGCGTTGCCGTAACGGGGGTTCTCCTGCCGGACAGCCAGCTTGTAGTCAATGGCCATGCCGGGCACAGCGGCGTGCACTGCCTTGACAGCCTCCACGGCAAAGCGGGCGCGGCGCTCGGCACTGCCGCCGTATTCATCGGTGCGGTGGTTGAAGATGGCGGAAGAGAAGCTGCCGCACATCCGGTCGCCGTGCACCTGCACCATGTCAAAGCCCGCCTGCTTTGCCAGCACAGCAGCCTTGCCAAAGCCGGCGATGATCTGATGGATCTTTTTCTGGGACATCTTGGTGATGTAGGGACCCACGGCATCGTTCATCCGCTCCCGCAGCTGATCGGGGGTGATCTTTTTCATCAGCATCCCCGGGATGCACTTGATGATGGACATCATGTCGGTATCGGTCTGGTGGAGCTGAGCGCAGACCTTGCAGTCGTATTTGTGGGCAGTCTCGCAGATCTGCTGATAGAAGGCAAAGCCCTTTTTGTCAAACAGGGACTTCTCAAACCGGCTCTTGGCCACCGGCACGTCGCCGATGATGATCATGGCGCAGCCGCCCTTGGCCAGCCGCTCCATCTCTGCCAAATATTCCTCGTCCGAAAGGCCGAAGGTGGTGGGGGCAAAGATGATGCGGTTCTTCAGCTGCAATCCACCGTAATCAATGGGGCTCAGGATGGTGTCGTACATGTTACACACTCTCTTTCCTCGTCCGTGCTGCCTTTTGCAGCAGGCTCAGGAGCTGGTGCTGTTCCTCTTCGGTCAGCCCGCTCAAATTTTGTGCATCCCAATCGAAAAATACCTGGTGGCAGGTCCGGAATGCTCTCTCACCCGCCGGGGTCAGCCCCAAATGATAACTGCGGCCCTGCTTTTCCCGGGTCATAAAGCCATCTTCCACCAGCTTGATCACGCTGCGCTGGCAGTGGCCCCAGTCCAGGTGCAGGTTTTTGGTCATCTCAGCCGGGGTGCAGCCGGGATGTTTGCCCACGTAGATCACAAAATACATCATGCCAAAGCTCAGGCCAAACTCCTGCAGCTGCTGGGTGGTGTAGGCTGCGAACTGCTTGTAAAACTCCATCACGTAGAAGGATATGGTCGATTGGATCACTCTTTGCATCTCCTTTACTTGACAAGGTCTAGTATAATCACATTACTTGATAAAGTCAAGTACTTTTTTCAAAAAATTTCTCCCTGCTCCGTATTTCTGTTTCGGGAGCAGGGAGAAATCGATTTTTTGCCTCAGACCAGCGGCATGATATTTTCCGGGGCGGCAGCCAGGCAGGCGGGTGCTTTTGGCGGCAGGGCCGCCAATGTCTCCTTGGACACCTTCCACCACAGGCGGGCCTCACCGCCGGGCAGGGTGAAGATCATATTCCAGTCAAAGGGATTCTCACTGGTGGAGACAGCCTGCACCGGCAGGCTGTTGGGGGTGCCGGGAGCGCAGGGCGCAAAGTCATGGGCGCGGATGCCCACGGCGCGGCAGCCCTCGGGCACCGGCAGAGCCACGGTCAGCGGCTGTTCCCAGCCTGCCAGATGAACGGTATGCTCCCCCACCCGGGTGCAGGGCAGGATGTTCTTGCAGCCGGTCAGGCGGGCGGCGGCACGGGTGCGGGGGTCGGCAAAGACCTCCTTGGTCGTGCCCGCCCGGAGCACCTCGCCGCTGTCCATCACGATCATCTCCCTGCACAGGCGGTAGGCCTCGTCCCGGTTGTGGGTCACCAGCAGGGCTGTGCCCGCAAATCCGGCCAGCAGGCTGCCCACTTCTCCCTCTACCTCCTCGCGCAGATAGCTGTCCAGCGCACTGAACGGCTCGTCCAGCATCAGGATGCGGGGTTTGGCCGCCAGGATGCGGGCCAGGGCGGCACGCTGCTGCTGCCCGCCCGAAAGCGCGCCGGGCAGGCGCTTGGCCAGTTCCTCCAGCCGCATGGCCCGCAATGCCTCAGCACAGGCGGCCCTGCGGGCGGCAGGGTCCTTTTCCTTTTTCAGGGCACAGAGGATATTCTGCTCCACGGTCATGTTGGGGAACAGGGCGTAGTTCTGGAACAGCAGACCCACATTGCGCTGCTGGGGCGGCAGGTCGATGCCCTGAGCGCTGTCGAACAGCACCCGGCCATCCAGCACGATGCGCCCCTCGTCCGGCCGGACGATGCCTGCAATGCAGCGCAGGGTCATGCTTTTGCCGCAGCCGGACGCACCCAGAAGGGCGGTGGCAGTATCCCCCGCCGTGAACGCAGCGTGGAGGGTAAAGCCATCAAACCGCTTGGTCACATTTACTTCCAGGCTCATGTGTGCTTTCCTCCCTGCTTCTGCCTGCGTTCCAGCAGGTTGACTGCCAGCAGCACCACCGCCGAGATGACGATATCCACCAGCACCCACTGCATGGCCCCGGCTTCATCGTTGGTGCGCCAGAGCTGGTAGACCGTGGTTGCAATGGTGGCCGTCTTGCCCGGCGTGTAGCCTGCGATCATGCTGGTGGCACCATATTCGCCCAGCGCACGGGCAAAGGCCAGCACCGTACCGGCCAGAATGCCCTGACGGCAGCAGGGCATCCGCACCCGCCAGAAGATCCAGGTGTTGGAAAGTCCCAGCGTCTGTGCCGACCAGGCCAGCGTTTCGTCAAAACTCTCAAAGGCACCGCGGGCCGTACGGTACATCAGCGGAAACGCCACCACGATGGAAGCAAAGATGGCGCTGTACCAGTTCATCACCAGCTTCACACCGAAATGTTCCATGAAAAAGATGCCCAGCGGCCTTTTTGCGCCGAACAGCAGCAGCAGGAAATATCCCACGACTGTGGGCGGCAGCACCATGGGCAGGGTGAGCACCACATCCAGCACGCCCTTGAGCACGCGCGGGAGCTTTGCAATGTAGTAGGCCGCAAAGATGCCTAAAAAGAACACCGCCGCGCAGCTGATCAGCGCAATGCGCAGGCTGTTCCATAAGGGATACCAGTCCATACCATCTCCCCAGCGGATGCTTACAGTGCGGTGAAGCCGACGCTCTCGAACACGGTCGCAGCCTTGTCGGTGCGCAGGTAAGCCAGGAACTCCTTGGCAGCCTCGGCATGGAGGGCGTTCTTCATCACAGCGGCGGGGTAGATGACCTGGCCGCACATTTCCTTGGTGGCCTCGTCCACGGGGGTCAGACCGGCGCTGTACGCATCGGTGCAGTAAACGACACCGGCATCCACGCTGGCCTCGCTGACCTGGGTGGTGACTTCCTTGACGTTGGAACCGTAGGTGATGACACCGGCAGCAGCCAGAGCTGCCTCATCCAGATCATAGTAGGCCAGGATCTTCTGGGTGTACTGACCCACAGGCACATCACTGTTGCCCATGCAGAACAGGATATCCTCTGCCTTCAGGTGCTCAGCCAGGCTGTCGAAGCTGTCAATCCCCTTGTCGCTGCCCTCGGGTACACAGAGCACGACCTTGTTCTCCAGCAGATCCACACGGCTTTCGGCATCCACAAAGTCCAGGCCCTCGGTGTTCACCTCAGCGGAAGCGGTGCTGTCCAGCTGGTTCATCTGCTTCTGACCGGCGGAGATGAACAGGTCGCAGTCCGCACCCTCCTGGATCTGGGTCTTGAGGGTTCCGGAAGAGTCAAAGTTGAAGCTGAAGGTCACGCCGGGGTTCTCTGCAGAGTAGGTCTCGGCAATGGCGTTCAGGGTCTCGGTCAGGGAGGCGGCAGCAAAAACGATCAGCTCCACGCTCTCGCCGGAGGCAGTCTCAGAGGAGGCGGCAGCGGAGGATGCGGTGGAAGATGCAGTGCTGCTGGAGGAGCCGCCGCAGGCGGTCAGAACAGCAGATGCGGATGCGATGCCGGCAGCGCACAGGAAGCTGCGGCGGGAGATCATAGTTTTCATAGTCTTGCTCCTTACAGTGGGTATGCTTTTGTTGTACTTTTATTTTTACGCCCGGCACCAAAAGCAATGCCGCGGCGGTGAAACAGACTTATTTGCGGGCGCACTCGCCGTCCAGCCCGGCGGCAATGCGCACCCCGTGCTCCAGGCTGGGCAGGATGTACTCCAGATTCTCTTTCACGGCCTTGGGGCTGCCGGGCAGGTTGACAATGAGGGTCTTGCCCCGCAGCACGCTGGCGGCACGGCTGAGCATCCCACGCGGGGTGATGCTCAGGCTGTGGTAACGCATGGCCTCAGCAATGCCGGGGGCGTTGCGGTCAGCCACGGCATAGGTGGCTTCCGGGGTGATATCCCGGGGAGCAAAGCCGGTGCCGCCGGTGGTCAGGATCAGGTTGACCTGACGGCCATCGGCCAGCCGGATGAGCTGTGCCTTCAGGGCCTTTGCCTCATCGGGCAGGATCATGGTCTCCTCCACCTGATAGCCTGCAGCGGTGAGCATCTCCACGATCATGGGGCCGCTCTTGTCCTCACGCTCACCCCGGCTGCCCTTGTCAGAAAGGGTGATGACGGCAGCGCGCAGGGGCGGGTTTTCCGGCGGGGGCAGCAGGGTCACCTCGTCCCCCACGTGGATCTCGCCGCCCTGCAGCACCCGGGCAAACACACCCTCCCGGGGCATGATGCACTCGCCGGTCTTCTGCTTGATGACGCAGTCGTTGTGGCACTCTTTGCCGATCTGGGTCATTTCCAGCACCACGTCCCCGATGGCGAAGCGGCTGGTCACGGGCAGATTGCGGAAATCGTAGCCCTCCACCACCAGATTCTCGCCAAAGGCACCGTAGTCCACCCAGATCTTCTTGCGGAAGTTCTCGATCTTTTCGGCACTCAGCAGGCTGACCTGACGGTGCCAGTTCCCGCCGTGGGCATCGGTCTCAATACCCCATTCCGGGGTCAGGCGTGCGCTTTCCACTTCGGTCTTGACCGTGCCCCGCTGGGGGCTGGTGCAGATCGCCAGAAGTTTTCCCATAGATTTATCCTCCAATTCGGTACATGCCCCGGGTCGCGGGGATGTCCTGTTTCAATTCAAAATGATGTTCCTGGGGCTTTTCCCAGATGGTGGTACGGATAGCAGTCAGCAGCTCTTCGTCAGACGCGCCACTGCGCAGCAGGGCTTTCAGGTCACATCCGGCCTCACTGGCAAGGCAGGGGCGCAGAAAACCCTGACTGGTCAACCGCACCCGGTTGCAGGAGGCGCAGAACTTGCTGTGGACAGCGGCAATGAAGCCGATGTCCCCTTTCCAGCCCGGCACGGTGTAATAGACCGCCGGGCCATCGCCCAGCGCGGCACATGCTGCCCCGGGCAGCGGGGCCAGCTCCGGCCAGCGCCTGCGGAAGCGGGCCAGCAGCTCCGGGCCGGAGATACAGGGCATGGCCGCCCCGTAGCCGATGGGCATCATCTCGATGAACCGCACCTGCAGGGGCTTGTCCTGTGCCAGAGCGGCCAGCGCTTCCAGCTCACCTTCGTTCACGCCCACCTGGGGCACGCAGTTCAGCTTGACCGGGATGCCGCTTTCCAGCGCGGCATGAATGCCCGCCTGCACGGCGGCAAATTCATCCCGGGCCGTGATCTTTGCAAACAGAGCGGGGTCCAGCGTATCCAGACTGATGTTCACGCTGTCCAGCCCGGCCTCCAGCAGGGCGGGCAGCTGCTGTTCCAACAGGACGGCGTTGGTGGTCATGGTGACCTTCCGGATGCCGGGGATGGCTTTCAGCCCTTTGACCAGCTGCTCCACGCCCTTGCGCACCAGCGGTTCGCCGCCGGTGACCCGCACGGTATCCACCCCGCACCGGGCAAACAGGGCGGCAAGGCGCAGGAATTCCTCGTAGGTCAGGATATCCTCCCGTTCCAGCTTGTCCACGCCATCCGGCATACAGTAGCGGCAGCGCAGGTTGCACAGGTCGGTCACGGAAAGGCGGAGATAATGGATGTTGCGGCCCTTGGAATCAAACATAGCCGCCCTCCGCCCGGATGTAATGTCCGCTCTTGCCGCCGGTCTTTTCCACCAGATGGATCTCGCCCAGCTCCATGCCCTTATCCACGGCCTTGCACATGTCATAGATGGTGAGCAGGGCGGTGGAAACGCCGGTCAGGGCCTCCATCTCCACGCCGGTCACGCCGCTGGTCTTGACCGTGCAGCGTGCTTCCACGGCCCGGCGCTCGGGCAGCAGGTCAAACTCGATCTGCACCTTGGTCAGCGGCAACGGGTGGCACAGAGGGATCAGCTCGCTGGTGCGCTTGGTGGCCATGATGCCGGCCACCCGGGCCACGCCCAGCACATCGCCTTTTTTCACGGTGCCGCTCTGCACGGCGGCAAAGGCATCCGCATTCATGGTAATGATGCCGTGGGCCGTGGCCTCCCGGGCCGTGACGGGCTTTTCGCTCACGTCCACCATCACGGCGTTTCCGGCGGCATCAAAATGTGTCAGATTATTTTCACTCATATTTTTTCACCTTAGTTAAGCTCCCCCCTCGGGGGAGCTGGCAAAGCCGAAAGGCTTTGACTGAGAGGGTTTCAGCAGTGTCCGAAGCCGCAGTTGGGCCAGTGGCACTCGGCGCAGCCCAGGCAGAGGCCGCCCTCGCCCAGACGGGCGATATCCTCGGCGGTGATGGGGTCATCGGCCAGCAGGCGGGGCAGCAGCAGGTCAAAAATGGTGCGCTTGGCGTACATCACACAGCCGGGCAGACCGCAGACCGGCACACCGTCCAGATAGCTGACCAGGAACATGGCACCGGGCAGCACCGGCGCACCGTAGGTAATAATTTCAGCTCCGGTGTTCCTGATGGCCAGCGGGGTGCGGTCATCAGGGTCCACGCTCATACCGCCGGTGGTAAAGATCAGCTCACAGCCTGCGGCCTTTGCTTCCAGAATGGCGGCCGTGATGCCCGCCGGGTCATCGTCGCAGACCTTATGGAAGGCCATCTCACAGCCATACACCGCCAGCTTTTGCTCGAGGATGGGGGTAAACTTGTCCTCAATGCGCCCCTTGAACACCTCGCTGCCGGTGTTGATAACGGCAAACTTCTTCTGGTGGAAGGGCAGCACGTTCAGGATGGGCTTCGGCCCGGCAGCAGCCTGCATGGCCTCCATCTTCTCCTGCTCAATGACCAGCGGGATGATGCGGGTACCAGCCAGCTTGGCTCCCTTTTTCACAGGCAGGTCGCCGTGGATCGTGGCGATCATCATCTGGGGGGTGCTGTTCACTGCCAGCAGGGCCCTGCGGTCGATCTTGAGCAGACCGTCGCAGTCGGCGATCAGTTCGATCTTGCCCTCCCGGGGCTCGGTACCGTGGATATTCTGACCGGCAGCGGCCTTGTAGAGCAGGGCGGCAGCTTCGTCCTCGTGGAGGATGCCAGGCTTTTTCTCCCAGACATAGAGGTTTTCCTTGCCGATGCTCAGCAGCACCGGAATATCCTCGGGCTGAATGATGTGGCCCTTTTTGAAGCGGGCCCCCTTGAATTCACCCGGGATGATCTGGGTGATATCGTGGCAGAGCACCTGCCCTGCCGCGTCTTCGGTACGGATCAGTTTCATGGTTTCTTCCTCCCCCTGTTACAATGCAGGCATCTGCGCAGCGATCCAGTCGGCCAGTGCTGCAGGCTCGTCCAGTGCAAAATCCGCGCCCGGAACATCCCCCACGATGGCCAGCGGCTCAAAGGAGACAGGCTCCTCCGAGACAGCCTTGCGCACCACCTCGATCTTGGGCCAGCCGCTCTCCTTAAAGCCCTCCATCAGCACCAGATCATAGCCGTGGCGCTCAAACAGGGCCAGCAGATCCTGCTCGTTCAGGCGGAATTCCTCCGTCAGCAGGTAGCGGCTGCCCGAAAAGACCGCCACGCCCTCGGCCCCGGCCTCCCGCAGGCGGAAGCTGTCGGTGCCCGGCACGTCGGGGGTGAAATCGTGGCCGTCATGCTTGATGACACCCACCTTCAGGCCCCGTGCCCGCAGCAGAGGGATGAGTTTTTCCAACAAAGTCGTTTTGCCGCTGTTGTGCGCACCGCTCACGGCCAGCACAGCCGGGCGCTTCAGGCTCAGCTCGGCAGCAAGCGCCTGTTTCTTTTCACTGTACAAAGTTCAGTACCTCCACTTCTTCGCCCGAAGCCACCGGGCCGCTGCCCGCAGGCAGCTCCACCAGGCAGTTGCAGCCCATCATGGCCGACAGACTGCCCGAGGAATGCGCCTCCGCGTTGCCCTCGCCGGGGATCTCCACCAGGCCGCCCAGCGCTCTGGCCCGCAAGAAGCGGGTTCCCTTGCTGGGCTTGGAAAAGCCGGTGGTCAGCCTGCCCCGGGTGTGCACCGGGATGCAGTCCACTTCCCGCCGCCCTGCGGCCCGCAGCAGGGCCGGAACGGCATACTGCTCCAGCGTGGCAGCAGCGGCAAAGGGATTGCCGGACAGGCAGAACACCAGCTTTTCTCCCACCTGTGCAGCGATCATGGGGCTGCCGGGCTTCTGAGCTACCCCGGCAAAAACAGGCTCCGCGTTCAGCATTTCCAGCACTGTGGGCAGGTAATCCTTCTGCCCCACCGAAACACCGCCGCTGGTGATCACCGCATCACACCGGGTGAGCAGTTCTTTCATCCGGGCGGCGATCTCCTCCGGGTCATCCGAGCAGTGGGTGCGCTCCACGGCAAAGCCCAGCTGCCGCAGGCGGGCGGCATTCTGGATCCCGTTGGCATCGTAGATCTTGCCGGGAGCCCAGGCCTCACCCGCTTCCAGCAGCTCACTGCCGGTAGCAAGCACGCCCACGGTCAGGGGGCGAAAGACCTCGGCATCCGGGATGCCCTGACCGGCCAGCACACCGATGTGCGCCGGGGTCAGCACAGTTCCGGCGGCGGCAATGGGGGCACCGGCGGCGATGTCCTCACCCCGGAACACCACATTGGCGTTGGGCTGGAGTTGGGCGCAAATGCGCACCTGCTCCTCCCCGCTGTCGGTCAGCTCCTGCATCAGAACGCAGTCCGCGCCCAGGGGCAGGGGTGCACCGGTCATAATGCGGGCAGCACACCCGGCAGGCAGGGCAGCGGCGGGGGCATCCCCGGCGTAGAGCTTCATCACCACCGGCAGGGTGACAGGGGTCTTCTCCCCCGCCCCGGCCGTGTCGGCGCTGTGGAGAGCATAACCATCCAGAGGGCTCCGGTCAAAAGGGGGCTGATCCATCCGGGCGCACAGGTCCCGGGCTGCGATCCGCCCACAGGCATCATCCAGCGGCACCCGCTCCGTGGCAGGCACCGGGAGAGCCGCAGCAGCATCCAGCACCCGGCGCAGAGCCTGGGCTGGCGTGCAAAAAGGCTGTTTCATTGCAAAAATCCTCCATCGCTCCCCGGGGCACAGTTTGCCCGCTATGGCCCGGACAAACTCCCGGGGAGATCTCTTTTCAATCGGCAGGTGAAAAAAAGCGGAGACGTTCTGACCGAAAATCAAAACGCCCCCGCAAAAAACCGAACATAGCCCGGAACGGCAGCCTGCAGGCCGCCACGCCGAGGGAGCCGCTTCCTTTTCCGCTGTTGCAGCAACGGGAAGGAGGCAACGCTCCGGAACGGTGGATGGGAGGAGTTCTTTTTTTCAAATTGCAGCGTTTCTTCTGCGGGAAGGCGGCCGGGTTTCCCCTGCCACCCTTGAATGCCGGCGTTGGCCCTTAGCATTGCGGCGCGGTGTCCTGCCCCCTGCGGGGTTTAGACAGCCTTGCTCAAAGAAGCTCTTGTACCCTATTCAATTGTGTATGATCTTTTAGTCGCAGAAATCATCCACGTCGCTGATGGCTTTTGCATAGCGGCGGGTGAGGTACTGGGTGGAGAAGAGGAACCGCTCGTTCTGATTGTTGGTCAGCTCTTCGATGTCGGCAAACTCCGGCCTGCCCTGCATGGTCTTCCAGGTCTGCTCGATCTCCTCCGGCGCAAGGCCGTAGGGGGAGCGCTGGAAGTACTTCAGCGGGGTGGCACTGGGGTAGATCCGTGCATTGAAACGCACCATCTCAGCAAACATGACACAGAGGTCTTTGTCCTCAATGAGCTGGGCGATCATGGCGTAGTTGTCGCTCATGTTGGCGTTGGAGTAATAGTAGGTATCCTTTGCGCCTGCACGGACAACGATATCCTCACACTGGGGGTCCTGCGGCATCTGAGCCAGCAGCTCATCGGCGTTCTCCACCTCACTGACCAGCAGTGCGTGGGGCGTGATAAGCGCGGCTGCGCTGCGGGAACGGATATAACCGGCCAGCTCCTGCGCGGGGGTCAGCTCCGGCAGCTCCGGCGCGGTCTTGGTGGGCTGATCCGCAAAGGGATCGTTTTCAGCCTCCGGCTCACCGGCCAGAAAATCCAGCAGCTGAGGCTTTGCGGCCTCGTCCTGCACAGTTTCGGCGGCTTCGGGTGCGGCCCCTGCAGCCTGCATTGCTGCAAGCTCTGCGGTCTCCCGCTCCACGGCGGCAATCACATCCTCGCCGGTCTTGGCGGCGCTGCCGTCAAAGCTGCTGCCCGTTTCCTTCAGGCGGCGGGCCGTCTCGCTGGCGGCATCGATGTCGAACACCTCTGCCTTGGGCTTTTTCTTGGCGGCCAGCTCTGCCTTCTGCAGGTCCAGAACGGCCTGCTCCGGGTCCACGCTGCTGTCCACAGTGGTGGTGTAGCCGGGTTTACGTCTGCCAAACAACATGACGATCGTTCCTCTTTCTATGGGATTTATTCAGCTGCTGCGGTGTTCTGGGCGTAGATGCCGCGCTTTTCCAGATCATCGGCCATGTCAGCCAGATCATACTTCTCCAGCGTCTCGCGGGTGGGCACACCGGTGATGCGGTCCCAGCCGAAGACGTCGTAGAACAGATCCTTTGCCTTCTCCATGTCGGCGCGGTCCAGCTTGGTGGTGCCTTCCTCGAATGCCTTGAAGTCGGGGTCCTTATCGAACACCCAATCACAGATGGCATCGTGCTCCTGACGCAGGTTTGCGCTGCCGCAGTTCTGCTGGAAGCTGATGGCGGTCATCGCGCGCAGCATCTGGGTGATGCGGGCACCGTCCTCCTGCAGACCGGCCTGGGTATAAGTCTCGCCGGTAACAGCAGTCATAAAGTCTGCCTGCAGATCCAGGTCGCCGTGGTACTCGCGCTCCTTGGAGGGAGACTGGGTCATGGGCCACATCCAGTTGCACAGGGTGGCAGAGTCGTGGAAGTTCTTGTCGTTGACGCAGTATGCAGCCAGCTTTGCCTTGTTCTCGTTGATGGGAGTGTAGGCCTTGGCCTTATCGTAGCAGCCCTCGCCGAAGAAGTCTTCCATGACCTTCTTGGTCACCTCGTAGGGAGCGCCGGAGCCGGTCTCGCAGACGATCTCGTGGATCATGCAGTCGCGGTTGTAGACGAGGTTGTACAGCATGCCCACCTGCCATGCCTCAGCAGGGCCGTGGTGGTTGGGGAAGCCGTTGTAGATCAGGTTGGAGTTGGTGGCACCATCGTTGCGGTCCAGCCAGCTCTTGGGCAGGCCGAACTTCTCCATCATGGCCAGGGTGCCCTTGGCGATCACGGACAGGTCGCCCTCACCGTAAGCCATGCGGCGGATCAGCTCAACCTCCCAGCGGGGATCGCCGGCCTTCTCCCACTCCCAGGGCAGAGAGTCGTACTCAGCCTCGCTGATGTACTTGGTGGCCTCTTCGCGGGGCATCCGCAGGATCCACAGCAGGTCGCGGTTCAGGTTGCCGTAGTTGTCCCACAGGCCCATATCGTCCACAGCATGAGACCATGCCAGGTTGATGACCATGGTGCCGTCGCCTTCGTACTTGAAATCGTGCACGCCGTCCGGATAGACGCGGGTGCCGTACAGCACGGGCATACAGGTGTTGGAGTTGTGGGTGGGCAGGTCGTAATCGGCCAGCGGATCCACATCGTACTCAGTGTAGCAGCGGATGGGGCAGGAGGAGCAGCCGCCGTTCTTCACAGTGTACTCGGCAGCCGGAGCGCCGAAGTCGAAGTAGCCCTTGAAGCAGCGCAGAGCCACCTTGTTGATATCGTTGTAGGGCTGCTCGCCGGTATCCACGGGGCCGCCGGGAGCCTTCTTCCACATACGGCCGGGAGCGCCGGACCAGCGGTTCTTGCCGGAGGTGGCGCTGTACTCTGCCCAGCTCTGGGGCTGTGCAGGCACGTTGTGGTTGTTGTTGCCGCCGATCAGGTTGCCCATCATGTAGTTGGACAGCTCCAGCACCTTCTTGGGGTCAGCCACCTTGACGCTGCCGGTGCCGCGGATGGCCAGACCCTTCAGTTTCTTATTGCCCATGGCAGCGCCCAGACCGGCACCGCCGGAGTTGCCGAAGCTGGTGTTCAGGGTGGAGTAATCCACCAGGTTCTCACCGGCGGGGCCGATGGAAGCAGTCTCGAACTCACGGCCGTTCTGCTCCACCATCCACTTGTTGGCAGCAAAGGTACCCTTGCCCCAGATCTCGCTTGCGTCCTCCAGAGAGACCTCGCCGTCCTCGATGCGCAGGTAGACGGGCTTTTCGGAGATGCCGCTGACAACGATGCCGTCGTAACCGGCATACTTCAGCATGGAGCCGATGTGGCCGCCCATGTGTGCATCGATGATGGAGTGGCCCTTGGACCAGGTAGAACGGAAAGTCACGTTCATACGGCCGGAGCAGGGCACGCCGGCACCGGTCAGAGGGCCGACACCAAAGATGACCAGAGCCTTCTCGTCATAGGGGTCCAGCTCCATGGGAGCTTCCTCGTACATGATGCGGTAGGCCATGCCCATACCGCCGATATATTTATGGTATTTTGCGTCGTCCTGGGTGGTGATCTCACCGGTGGTCAGGTTGACGCGCAGGATCTTGCCTGCCCAGCCATAGGTTTCAGCCATTGTTGTTCCTCCTTACAGATCCTTGTAAGCAGCCTGTGCTGCGCTGGTAACGGCATCCCAGTCCACGATGGACAGAGCGCCGGACGGGCAGCCCGCCACGCAGGCACCGCAGGCGATGCACTTGGAGGACTTGCCGGTCTCGGGGTTGACGGTGGGCATGTGCCAGGGGCAGGCCTCCACGCAGGCACCGCAGCCGATGCACTTGTCGGTATCGACCACGCGGATGCCCTGCTCATTGGTGATAATGGCCTTCTGGGGGCATGCATTGCCGCAGGCGGGATCCTCACACTGGCGGCAGGTATCCGGGAAGTAGACAAAGCAGTTGTCGGTGCCGGACAGCAGACCGTTGCCGTCGCCGTCCAGATTCAGGCGGCGCTGGATCTTGACGCGGCTGATGTAGGAAGAGCACACGCCGTCGTTGGTCAGGGTGCAGTTGATCTCGCACCGCTGGCAGCCGGTGCACAGGTCAGCATTGACCACCAGCAGACCCTGGGGCAGTGCCCAGGTCGCCACAGCACCGGCATCCACCTGCTTCTGAGAGCAGCCGAAGAGGGACAGCATAGATGCGGAAAGGGTGAGTCCTGCAAGGCTCTTGCCCGAGATCTTCATAAATTGACGGCGGGTCATGTCAGCCGTCAGAAAATCAGTTTTTGCCATAGGTTTCCATTCCTCCGTGAGGTCACTCTGCGCAGAGCACCTCGGTTACATAGAAATAAGAATTGTTGACGATATCCGTGACCGCCGTGGACGTAATGGTTGCACCGGAAAGCGCATCCACCTGGGTCATGTCAGCGCTGACCGTGTCGGCCGCACTGCCCTGGGTGGTCAGATCAGCAGCCTGCAGCTTGTACTCGGCCTGCTTTTCAGCGGACCAGTCTGCATAAGGCACTGCCTGTTCCTCGCCGTCCTGCGCGCTCTTGCTCAGACACGCCGCGTACAGCTTGCGCCGTGCCACAGCCTCAGCACTGTTGTCCATCGGGGGGATGAGCGCGTCGTCCATCGGCTGGCCGTTCAGGGCCGAGAGGGTCAGCCCGGCTTCATACATCTTCCGGGTAGCCTCGGCCTCCGGGGAGGTATCGCCCGCACGCCATGCGGCGGGGTCGAAAGCCTCAGCGGGGGCAGCGTCGGTCTCGGCGCTGCCTGCGGCAGCAAAAGCCGTGCCGGTGGCCGGGTCGGTCACAGTGTAGCGCTTGCCTGCCAGCGTGAAGGGAGCTGCGCCCTGGTACTGGGCCGTGAACTCCGGGTTCACACACTGAGCACCCAGGCTGTCGGTCTCGGCCTGTGCCAGGATCTTCACATCTAGCACATTGCCGTCGCGGTCCAGCGTCACACCGGCCTGCACCTCGCTCTGGAAGCCCTGCTTGCTGCCCACCACATAATACGTGGTGTCATCCAGCTGGTACACCGCGCTCACACCATAGGTGGCAGCGTCGGCATCTGCCAGCGGCAGGGCCGTTCCGGCCACCGTGGTGCGGCTGTGCATCAGCCCGCCAAGGCCAAGCGCCATGGCAAGCGTTGCCGCACCCATGGCCGCATAGCCGGGCAGCCGCCTGCGCCACAAGGACTGCGGCGCATGATTTGCCTGCTTCAATTGTATCACCTGCCTGTTTGATTCAGCTGTGCCCGGAACTCCCGGGCACGAAAACAGCCGTTCCACCTGCTGCAACAGTGCGGAACGGTTTCTTCGTTATAAGAATAACATCTTTTCCACCGGTTAGTCAACGTATACGCACAAATAAAGCCCTACAATTTCTCTCAAAAGCTCTTGCCTCTTGGTGAAATCATTTCTTTTGCCGGATAAACAGTTTCAATCCATATTCCTCTGCCAGCTCCAGCGACTGTACCGTGGGCATACTCTTGCTCACCAGCGCGGGCACACCGGCCCGGATAGCCTTGCGCACCATATCCACCGGCACCCGGCCGCTGGTAAAAAGCACACACTCCGCCAGCGGCACACCCTCTGTCAGGGCGCAGCCCACGGCCTTGTCCAGCGCGTTGTGGCGGCCCAGATCCTCGCACCGGTACAAGGTCTTGCCCGCACGCAGCAGCAGGCAGCTGTGCACGGCATGGGTGGCACGATAAAGCGGCAGGCCCTGCCCCATGGCATCAGCCAGCGCATCCACCCATGCGGCGGGGATCTCCCGCTGGGGCACCGGAGCCAGCGGCGGCAGCCGCACCGGGCTGGCCAGCGTCAGATTATCGGTGCAGCAGCTGGGCACCTCCTGCCCTGCCTGTTCCGCTGCCGCCAGCGGGTGGCGCAGCTGAACGCTTATCTTGAGGCCCTGTGCGCAGACGGCCACCCGCTCCACCTCGTCAGCGGCGGTGATCCAGCCCTCGGTCAGCAGGCGGCCCAGCGCCAGCTGCGGCAGCAGCTCCGGCGTGCAGACCACCCGGAAGGCTGGCTGTTCGTTGACCAGAATGGCCGCGGCGTGCTCTGCCGCCAGTGTCCGCTCGGTGCCATCGGGCATCCGGACGCTCTCTGCCCCCGGTGCTGCACCGAATTGATCCATGATCTGCATTGGGTGTTCCTCCCCTGTCTGTTTTACTCTGCCCCTATTGTAACACGCTTTTGCTCCGCTGAAAAGCGCCTGTGCCCTCTGGAACAAACTGTCGATCCGTGTCGTTTCCATTTTTCCCGGCTTTGTGATATACTACTGTAAAACGATAGAACCATATCCCAGTACCGAGGTGGAATCCAAATTGAAGCATCTCTTCCGCTCCCTCACGCGGGCACACCGGGCCTACAAGGACACCCGGAACCATGCCCTGACTCTGCTGCACCGGGCCTCCGCTGCCGTTCTGACAGCCGTGCTGGTGTACAAAGCCCTGACCTATCTTTTGTTTCTGCCCGCCATGAATGGCATCTGGTCGCTGACACTGCGCTGTTCGCCGGTGAACTACCTGACCAACAACGCACATCAGATCTTTACTTCACCGACCATTTTAGGCGGGATCGTGCTCATCGTCCTTCTGGCGGCGTTCTGGAACCTTTACGGCTTTTCCATTCTCCTGCACGGGTTTGCGCTGGCCCGCCGGGGTGAAACACTGCGTCTCGCTTCCCTGTTCGCCCGGTCGCTGGGGGATATCCGCCACGTCCTGCTCCCCAAAAACTGGCCCATCCTGCTTTACTGCGCCCTGCTCATCCCCTTTACAGATGTATTCGTGACTTACAACTATATCTCTCAGCTGGCTGTGCCGGAGTACATCCTTGGGCTTGTCCGGGCAAAGCCGCTCTATCTGGTGCTTTTTCTTCTCATTCTGGGTGCGGCGTTCCTGTTCACCCTGTTCTGGGTCCTGGTGCTCCCCCTCTTTACGCTGGAACGCAAAAGCCTGTGGGAAGCCGTTCAGGAGAGCGCAGCCCATGTCAAAACACAGCTGCCCCGGCTGGCCGGTGTGCTGCTGCGGTGGAACCTCAGTGCGCTGGTCCGGTCTGTTCTGGTCTTTTTCGGAGCTTCCCTGCTGGTTTACAGCGTGGCGGCGCTGATCGGCCTGCGGAGCACCCGCGCCATGCTGCTGCTCGCCCGTGCGCTGTATCTGTTGGAGATCCCCTTCTTCGGCTTTTTGCTGGATTGCAAGGTCACCACGGCCCAGTGCACCATCATCGCATTCCTCTACGATCGCTGCCGTGACTGCCCGCCGGAAGAGCTGCCGGAAGGCAAACCGCACCGCTTTGGCGGCTGGCCGCTGCTCACCGCTGCGGTGGCCGGGGTCACGCTGGCCACCGGGCTGATGGCAGTCTACCTCTACGCTCTGCCTCAGGACGATGCCCTGCTCACCGCCGTGGGCGGCGTGACCCCGCTGGTCACCTTCCACCGGGGCGACTGCACCGTGGCCCCGGAAAACACCCTTCCCGCCTTCCGGTCGGCCATTCTCAAGGGCGGCGACCGCATCGAGCTGGATGTGCAGATGACCAGCGACGGCGTGGTCGTGGTGACCCACGATTCAAACCTGAAACGCTGCACCGGCAAAAACGCAAAAGTCTATGATCTGACCTACGCCGAGGTGGCACAGCTGGACGCAGGCCGCTGGTTCAGCAGCCGCTTTGCCGACACCCGGATTCCCACCCTGGAACAGGTGCTGCAGCTCTGCCGGGGCCGCATCGGCCTGAACGTGGAGATCAAGCCCAGCGCCGCCACCCCTGCTCTGGAGGCTGAGACCGTACGCCTGCTGCGGGAATACGGCTTCGACAGCTCCAACTGCGTCATCACCTCCCAGAGCTACGAGACCCTGCACAAGGTCAAGGCGCTGGCCCCTGAGTACCCCACCGGCTACATTCTGGCTCTGGGCGTAGGCAACTACTACGACCTGCCCGATGCCGACTTTTTCAGCGTGGAGACCACCTTTATCACCTCCGGCATGGTCAACGCCGTCCATCTGCGGGGCAAGACTGTGTCTGCCTGGACCATCGACCGCGAAAAGGTCGCTACCCACATGCTGGAGCTGGGCGTGGACGACCTCATCACCGACAAGCCCGACATGGTGCAGGACCTGCTGGCCCGGAACCAGCAGGTGGACGACAGCCTGATCGACTTCCGTGACCTGCTCAACGCCCTGCTCCACCCGGAGCAGCCTGCCGACTCCTCCGATGACGCGGAGGAGACCATCACCGATGCCGTGGAAGACCCGGAGGAGTTCGTGGACGCGGCGTAACACGGCCCCCTCTTTCTTGCGGCATCATTGATCCAACGGTCTGTAAAAGCAAAACATCCCCGCACGGCCTGCCGAAACAGGAAGTGCGGGGATGCCTTTTTGTTCAGAGGAATGGGTTATAGAACCTTCCAAAGCGGATGGTCACGGTCAGGCTGATGAGCAGCAGAACCACGCCCACGCCCAGGGCAATGAAGTCCCGCCGGGCAAAGGGGCGCTGGGTATACCAGGTGCGCTTGCTGTTCTTGCCGAAGCCGCGCAGCTCCATCGCATTGGAAATGGTGTCGATGCGGTTCAGGCTGGTCAGGATGAGCGGCAGCAGGATGTTGACAGAGTTCTTCATCCGCTTGAAGAAAGGCTCCTTTTTGCCCAGCTCCACGCCGCGGGCCTGCTGGGCCTGGCTGATGCTGTGGTAGTCACGCTGGATATCGGGGATGTAGCGCAGGGCAATGGCCACCGAATATCCGACCTTATACGAGATGCCGATGCTGTTCAGGCTGGCAGCAAACTCGCTGGGGTCGGTGGCAGAGATGAAGAGGATGGCCACCGGCAGGGCCACAAAATATTTCAGGCTGATGTTGATCATATAGAACAGCTGTTCCGCTGTCAGGTCATACCGCCAGAACAGGTGGCAGAGCACCGTGCGGGTGCCGTACAGGGTGGTACCCTGATTGGGATCGAACAGGAAGATGAACAGGTTGTTCAGCAGCAGGAACACCAGCATGAAGGTCATCATAAACCGGACTTCCCGGAATTTGATCCGGCTCAGCCTGAAGGCCAGCAGGCTGACCACCAACAGGCCCAGCAGCACCCAGGTGTTGTAGGTGATCATGCTGGCAAAGGTAAACAACAGGAAGAACGCCAGCTTGGTGGTTCCGGTCATCTTGTGGATGACACTCTCCCGGGGGAGATAATTCAAAACGGTCTTAGCAGCCACCCTCTCTCACCTCCCGGTCCTGCTCAATAAAGCGTTCTACAAATTCCTGTGCGGGCGCAATGCCGCAGCGATTGGCCAGCGTGTACAGGCTGGTCTCCTTCAGGGCCGCCTGCTCCACCAGCGCGGGGTCACACAGAACGGCGGCCGCGGTACGGTCTGCAATGAGCCGTCCGTCGCAGAACACCAGCGCGCGGCGGGTGTATTCCAGCATCAGGTGCATGTCATGGGTGATCATCACCACCGTCACGCCCCGGGCGTTCAGGCCCCGCAGGAACTCCATAATATCGGTATAGTGCCGGAAATCCTGCCCGGCGGTGGGCTCATCCAGAAGGATGAGTTCCGGGTCAAGCACCAGCACGCTGGCAATGGTCACCCGCTTTTTCTGGCCGAAGCTCAGTGCCGAGATGGGCCAGTTCCGGAAAGGATACAGGCCGCAGACCCTGAGGGTCGCCTCCACCTTTTCCCGGATCTGCTCCTCGGTCAGACCGGAGCGCTGCAGGCCCAGAGCCACCTCATCGTAGATCATGGTCTTGGAGATCATCTGGTTGGGGTTCTGCATCACATAGCCGATGTGCTGGGCGCGGCGGCGGATGTTCTCCTCAGCCAGCGGCTTGCCGTTCAGGAAGATCTCGCCCGCATCCGGGGTCTCGAAGCCGCAGATGAGCTTGGAGAGGGTGGATTTGCCTGCGCCGTTCCGGCCCACGATGCTCACCATCTCCCCCTTGCCGATCGAAAAGCTGACATCCCGCAGGGTCTGCTGGCCCTTCTGATAACCAAAGCTCAGGCCCTTTACCTCCAGCAGCGGCTCCCGTTCCGGCTGCGCGGCGGGCCGGGGCCGGGCCGTGAACCAGTCCCGGAGCTTCTGGGTGTCGGTATCGTTCAGCACAAGACTGTCCACATGGGCGGGGTGCTTGTCCGGAGTGATATCCACCCCGGCATAGCGCAGAGCCGTGACATACAGCGGCTCCCGGATGCCGTTTTCCGCCAGCAGGCTGCCCGAGAGCAGCTCGTCCGGGCGCAGGTCTGCCAGAATGGTGCCGCCGTTCACCAGCACGATGCGGTCCACGTTCCGCCAGAGCACATCCTCCAGCCGGTGCTCGATGATAAGCACTGTGGTGTCAGTCTTTTTCTGGATCTCGTCGATCAGCTCAATGGCCTGCTTGCCGGTAGCGGGGTCGAGGTTGGCCAGCGGCTCATCGAAGAGCAGGATCTTGACCTGATCCACCATCACGCCCGCCAGGCTCACCCGCTGCTTCTGCCCGCCCGAAAGCTCGTGCGGTGCATAGCCGAGATGGTTCTCGATGCCCACCAGCTCGGCGGCATGGCGGGTGATGGCGTGCATCTCATCCTGCGGGGTGCAGCTGTTTTCCAGTGCAAAGGCAATGTCCTCGCCCACGGTCAGCCCGATGAACTGGCCGTCCGGGTCCTGCAGCACCGTGCCCACATGGGCCGAAAGCTCGAAGAGGCTGCTGTGGGGCGCATCCACACCGTCTACGGTCAGGGTGCCGGTGCACGCGCCGGGGTTGGAAAACGGGTTCAGCCCGTTGATGCACCCCGCCAGCGTGCTCTTGCCGCTGCCGGAGGGGCCCGCAATGAGCACCCGTTCACCCGGGTAGATCTCCAGATTGATATCGGTCAGGGTGGGGCGCTTCTGGGCGCGGTACTGGAAGGAAAAGTTGCGGAATGAGATGATGGGTTTACGTTCTGCCATGGGTATGGTACCTCAGCTGTTCATCAAAAAAGCCTTTCCAACGGGCCGGACGGCGCAGATGGAAAGGCCGGGTTTCATGCGGGGATCACTCCTGATCCAGAGAGCCCTTCTTGGCGATGGTTCTGGTGTAAGCCAGCACCAGCAGGCCGCCCACCACCACAGCGGTGATACTGTTGGACACTGCGGCAAATGCACCCTGTGCAAACACCTTCTTGACGGGCTCGGCGTAGATGGCAATATCCAGCACGGGGGCCACCAGGATCCAGGCCAGCAGATGGGCCACGATATTGGCCAGCGCAAAGAAAGCCACCTGCTTCTTGCTGAACTCGCCTTCCTGCAGGTTCAGCTTCTTGGAGAACAGGCCCACCACAACGCCCACAAAGGCAGAGGCGATGACCCAGCTCCACCAAGGGCTGCCGCCCCAGGACAGGTCGATGAGGGTGTGGCCGATGAAGCCGATCAGGCCGCCAACCACGGGGCCGTACATGGCAGCCAGCAGGGCCAGAACGGCGTACTGCAGGCTGATGTTGGTGTTGGGCACCGGGCTGGGAATGGCCACAAAACGTCCCAGAACAAAGAACAATGCCGCGCCGATACCGACAGCGACAACGGGCTTGATGCCGTTGTTGTTATTTTTCATATTCTCTCTCCTCTTTTATTCCGCGGATGCGGGGTTTCTTGCAAGGCATCGTTAGTATACGACACCCTCTTGAGCCTTGTCAATGGACAATCCGCCCGCTTTGCAGAAAAACGGCTGCTTTCCTGCATTTGGGGGCGAATGCCTTCCCGCCCTGTGCAGCAAAAAAGAGCACCCGCGCCTGCCGGAGCGGATGCCCTGTGAATGCTGATTCGGTTTTGACCCAAACCTTAGTTCTTAGCGGTCAGGCTGAAGGTGCTCAGGGTCTGGAAGGTGGTCACGATAACATTGATGTTGTTGACGATGGAGCTGCCTGCGGAGAACACGCGGGCGATGTAGTTGAACAGCTTGCCAACGTTCAGGAACACGTCCCAAGCGGTAGCCTCGGTGGTTGCGCCACCCTGCAGGTACACCATTTCGTTCTCATCGATCGCAGCAAAGTTAGCGGGCATTTTGATCTCATTGTTCATCATATCGGGTCGGGGATTCCTCTCTTTCAAATCAATCTATACTTACCGTCTGCACCAAACCAAGTGCACCGGCACCAGAACCAGACCGTGGTTCCTCCGACAGGAACGGGCAGGGGCACGAGTTCCGCATTCCCTCCGGAATTGTTCCCATATATAGGTTATACGATAAATGTTCGGATTTGTCAATCGAATTTCCGGAATTTTTACCATTCTGAGCCAAAAGTGGATACCCACAACGCGGAACACCTGCCATTTCGACAGCTTTCCACAAAATATCCGCTGCCGCACGATCCCCGGGCACGAAAAACTCCTTCGTCTGCACGGCAGCACACAGATCCGTTCCACCCTGCGGCATTTCCCGGGCAAAAATCCGACAAAAAATGCCCCCGCGCCCCCTACACAAACCGGAGCGGTTGTGCTATGATAAGGCTGAAAAATCGGTTTGGCAAAGTCAACCGCAAGGAGATGTCTTGGATGTCTGATCTGATGGAAACATTACGGCAGGAGGGCATCAGCCCCGACCTGCTGCGTGCTGTGGAAGAATACCGCGCCGCCCACGCTCTGCCCGAGGCCCTGCGCCCCCGCATCCCCGTTTCCGGCTTTACCTATTATGGCCGGGAGGTCTGGGAACAGGCACTGGCGGCCCTGCTCTGCGGCGAAAACCTGCTGCTGGCCGGCGGCAAGGCCACCGGCAAAAATGTGCTGGCTGAAAATCTGGCCGCCGCCTTTGGCCGCCCCGCATGGGACATCTCGTTCCATGTGAACATGGATGCAGCCTCCCTCATCGGCATGGACACCTTTGTGGATGGGGCGGTCACCTTCCGGCCCGGGCCGGTCTACCGCTGTGCCCAGTGCGGCGGCTTCGGCGTGCTGGACGAGATCAACATGGCCAAAAACGAGGCCCTGGCCGTCCTCCACGCCGTGCTGGACTTCCGCCGCGCCATTGATGTGCCCGGCTACGAGCGCATCCCGCTGGCCGAGGAGACCCGCTTCATCGCCACCATGAACTATGGCTACGCGGGCACCCGGGAGCTGAACGAGGCCCTGACTTCCCGCTTTGCAGTCATCCAGATGCCCACCATCACGGAGGAAAACCTTGAAAAGCTGCTGCGGGCCCAGTTTGCCGACCTGACGGACAAATATGTGCACCAGTTTGCTCTGCTCTTCCTCGACCTGCAAAAGAAATGCGACAGCGCCGAGATTTCCACCAAAGCGCTGGATCTGCGCGGAATGCTGGACGCTCTGCGCCTGATGCGCCGGGGCGTGGCTGCGGGGCCTGCGCTGGACATGGGCATCACCAACAAGGCCTTCGACTCCTACGAGCAGGGCCTCATCCGGGACGCCATCGCCGCCCGCATCCCGGCCCAGCTCACCGCCGCAAAGCTCTTCGATTAAAAGGGGCGTTTTTATGGAAGCGCAGAGCTACACCGCCGATCAGGTGTGGGCGGCGGCGGGAGCCTACGGCTTTGAGCCGCTTTTCCTGGCCCGCAACACCGACGGCACGATCGATTTTTATATGAACTGTGTCGTGGGGCTGGTGCACAAATACTATGGCGACGACCTGCTCCGCGATCTTTTTGCCACATGGGACGGCGATCTCCGGGAGAGCCAGCTGGACGATCTGACATGGCTCTACCTCGAAAGCGCGGTCTATCTGCTGGAGCTGCCCCGCCGCCCGGTCCTTTCCGAGCTGCGCCGGGCCCACGCGGACTATTTCTTCGGCATCCAGTACAAGCTTTCGCGGCAGGAGTGGATGGCAAAAAATCAGCTGGTCTACACCATGCAGGCCGACCGCTGGCGCACCGTACAGGGCAGGCATCCGCCTGTGATGACCCCCTACGAGAGCCGGCTGGCAGAGGCACTTTCCCCAGCCCAACCGCCCCAGCCCGGCCAGCTCAAGGGTGAGCTGCTGGGCCTGTTTGCAAGGTTTGCCCTGTTTGACGGCAAGATCCGGCACAGAGCGGGGCTTCATCTGCATCTGGAGGGACTGCTGGCCTCTCTTGCCACCAAAACGCTGCCCACCCAGATGATCAAGACCGACCGTCTGACCGTGGAGCACTCCGGTTCTGTGGAGGCGGGCGGCTCCGGCCCCACGGCAGACAAGCGGCTGGCCCACATCACCCTGCGGCAGAATGCCGCCGAGGACCGCGCCTACATTGAAAGCTGCTTTGGCCGTTCCCTCTATCCGCCCGAGCGCCTGCGCAAGGCCGAGCAGGCGCTCTGCACCGGGGCGCACCTGGGGTGCCGCCTCTGGTTTGCCTCCGGCGTGCCCAGCCCGGAACAGGCCCCCACACCGGAGGCAAAGCACCTGGCCGAGCAGGCTCAGCTGCAGGCCGACCGCAACCGCGCCTACTACGCCAAAAACCGGGCGCTTCACCGCAGCGTGGTGCTCCGGCTCACCGAGCAGATCCGCAACTGCATTCTGGTCCACCAGCAGCCCAATGCCCGGATCGCCCGCAGCGGCAATCTGGACCCGGAGCGGGTCTGGCGCGCTCCCCTTCTGAACGACAGCCGGGTGTTCCGCTGTGCCGAGGAGGAGAATCAGCCCTCCTTCACCGTGGACCTGCTGCTGGACGCGTCGGCTTCCCGGCTCCACTGTCAGGAGGTCATTGCGGCGCAGGGCACGATCCTGGCCCAGAGCCTTACCGCCTGCGGCATCCCGGTGCGGGTCAGCAGCTTCTGCAGCCTGCGGGGCTATACGGTTCTGCGGGTGCTCAAGGGCTTTGCGGACAAAAGCCTGCAGGGGATCGACCAGTATTTTGCATCGGGCTGGAACCGCGACGGCCTTGCCCTGCGGGCGGCAGGCGATCTGGTCAGCTTTGACCCCGGCCCCGCACCCCGGCATCTGCTCATCCTGCTGACGGATGCTTCCCCCAACGACAGCCGCCGCGTACCGCCCAGCCCGGAGCAACCGCTGGGTTGTGATTACGGCGGCTCCTACGGTGTGGACGATGCCGCCGCCGAGGTGCGCACCCTGCGGCGCAATGGTCTGCGTGTCTCTGCCGTGTTCATGGGCGAGGACAGCTCCAGCCACGATGCAGAACGCATCTACGGCAAAAATCTCGCCCGCATCCGGGGCATGGATCAGCTGGCACGCGCCGCTGGGCGGCTCATCCAGAATGAGATCCGGGAGCTGGGCGATTGAATCCTGCCACCACAAAAGGCTTCTCCGACGGGAGAAGCCTTTTCCATTTACAACCAATCCGTTTGTCAGCATCCCCGAATTTCCAAAATATTTTGGTTTTTGTCAAACTTATAGTTGTATTTTGTTGTCGTCTATACTATAATGCAGGCAGAGAACAACCGATGGATGGTTTCCGACACATCATCCAAAACCAGAGAGGAGACCCGCTATGGATGCCAGCCGCTATTTTGAAGAGATGCACCGTGCCATGTCCGCACAAAAAAACAATTCTTCCCTGCTCCTGACCGTCAAGGTACAGGACCTGGGCGGCGCTGATGCCTATCTGGAGCTGCGGCAGTCTCCCAATGGCCGCGCCCGGGTGTTTTACTCCACCATGGGCCGCCGCAACCTGAACTTCCAGCTGTTCCGCAAGGGCTGGCAGCTCTGCCACAACGCATCCGGCGAGATGACAGGGCAATTCCCCACCCGGGCCGAAAACCTGTTGGACAGCGCGGACTTTTCCGCCTGCATCCGGGACGACACCCTGGACGCGGGCCGTACTGAGATCATTCTGCGGGAGCTGCGCCGCGCGGCAGGCACCTCCCGCTCCTGCCTGCCTCAATCTGCCCGGGAAGGTGCCATGATCACCGTGGAGAGCTTTGTGGGCCGGGGCGGCGAGTGGAACTACTGGTCCACCCGTGCCGCCGACTGCCTGCCCATTGCGGCCATTCTCTGCTGGCTGGGCGATTTTCTGGCCGGAACGGAGCGCCGCACCCTGCAATCCAACCCTGAGGCCATGGCACTGGCCGCCCGCTGGCAGGCCGAACTCGCCTCCCCCTTTGCGCAGCCGGCTGACTGCGTCCAGCGTCCTGCCCGCACGGTTTCACCTTCCGCGCCCCGCCGTGCCGCGCAGCAGGTGCAGAACCCCCGCTGGCAGAGCATCCTTGCCGTGCTTGCAACCGTATGAGAACAACAGGCGGTGCCGGAAGTTTCCGGTACCGCCTGCTGTTTTCTGTTTTACTGTGCGGATGCGGCATCCACCACATGGCCCACCAGCACAGAGGTGGTCACTGTGCCCACACCGCCGGGCACCGGGGTGACAGCCTCCACGATGGGTTCTGCCTCATCAAAGCGCACATCGCCGCAGAGCTTGCCCTCTTCGTTGACGTGGATGCCCACATCCACCACGACCTGACCTTCCCGCAGGCAATCGGCCCCGATGGCTCCCCGCCTGCCCATGGCAACCACCAGCACATCGGCCTCCCGGCAGAGGGCGGGCAGGTCCCGGGTGCGGGAATTGCAGAGGGTCACGGTGGCGTTTTCCCGGTCCAGCATCATGGCGGCGGGCTTGCCCACCACCAAGCTGCGGCCCACGACCACGGCCCGTTTGCCGGACAGCGGCACGTTGTAGTATTTCAGGATCTCAAGGCAGGCCTGCGCCGTGCAGGGCGGATAACCGATGGGCATGTTGGTAAACACACCAGCCATCGAGCCGTCCGTGATGCCGTCCACGTCCTTTTCCGGGGCAAGCGCCTCCTGGACCCTGCGGTCATCGAACCGCTTTGGCAGGGGCCGGAAGATCAGGCACCCGTGAACCGATGCATCCCCATTGATCTGCCGGATCACATCCAGCAGTTCCTCCTGCGTAACATCTTCCGCCAGATGGAACTGCCGCACCTCCACGCCAACCTTACCGCACCGGGTGACGATCCCCTTTTCATAAGAAATGTCATCCTCCCGCGCGCCGACCCGTACCACAGCCAGTGTGGGCACGATACCCTTTTCCTTCAGCGCGGCACAGCGCGCGGCGTTTGCCTCGTTCATGGCGGCCACCACGGGCGCACCCTTCAAGATCTGAGCCATTTTCTTCTCCCCTCACTCATTTGATACAGTCTGATAGACCATGTCAGCCTGCGGCACAAACTCGGCCAGCAGCTGTTCCGCTCTGGCCTCCAGCGCATCCGCACGGGCCTTGTCTGCCATCAGGCGGGTGTTGACCTTCACGTTCAGCCCCGCCGCCTGCATGGCTGCCTTGCAGAACAGCGCCGCGCATCCGGCATCGGAACGGGCCAGCACGCTGCCCTTTTCGGCGTACTCTGCGGCCAGTGCGATGCCCTCACCGCAGGCAGTCATCACCTCCAGCGGCACGGCGCAGGCTCTGTCCAGTGCCTTTTCCAGCACCGCGGCCTTGTGGGCCTGCTGTTCCGGGGTCTCCTTCGGCAGCTTGTAGGCCGCCGCCACGGGCAGAAAGGCCTCCGCGTCAGCCTGTACCAGCGCTTCCAGCCGCTTGCGCAGGGCCTCGGCCCGGACATTCAGGGCAATGATGTCCGCTTCCACGGCAGCATATTTCTTTTTGCCCACGGTCAGGCTGCCCACCATGCTGCCCAGCGCCACACCGGCCGCGCCCACCAGCGCCGAAGCGCCGCCGCCGCCCGGAGCCGCCGCCTTGCTGGCCAGCTCCTCCAGAAAATCTTCACAGCTCAAATTCATCAGTTCCACGATATACTTTCCTCTCTGTTACAAATCCATCCAGCCGCCGGTCCTGTTCCTCTGCAGCCGCTTCCGGCACCCGCTGGGCCTCAAAGGCCACGCCCAGCGCCACGGCGTTCCGGCACCTGGGCAGGTAGCGGTCATAGTAGCCCTTGCCCATGCCCACCCGGCGGCAGACCGCATCAAAGGCAGTGCAGGGCACCAGCACCAGATCAAGCGCCTCCGTCCGGACGAGCGCCGCCCGTTCCAGAACCGGCGTGCGGATGCCGTAAGCCCCCACCTCCCAGCCGTCCGGCCCCGGCACGGCAGCGGTCAGGGTAAAGTTTTCCCCACAGACCGGATAGGCCACCGTTTTTCCCAGCCGGGCCGCCTGCTCTGCCAGCACAGCAAGATCCACCTCCCCGCCAAAAGCGGCGTAGAGCAGCAGGTTCTCTGCCTTCTGGAAGCAGGGCATGGCCAGAATGCGGGCACAGATGGCTGCATTGGCCGCCGCTCTCTCTGCCTGCGGCAGACCCCTGCGGGCCATAATGCCCGCCCGGCGCTGCGCTGCTTTCCGGTCCCGGATCTCCATTGACACTTCTCTCCCCTGAAATTTCATACCCACTCAATATATCTGAAATGCGAAAGAATTGCAAGAGCATGGCTGGAAAATAACCGCAAAATAGGCTATAATGGTGCAGAACAAACCAAAAAGGAGAACGATTATGCTCATTTATCTGCTGCGTCACGGCCAGACGGAGTACAACGCGCAAAAACGATATCAGGGCCAGCGGGACATTCCCCTTTCCGCCGCGGGCATCGCCCAGCTGCGGCAGGCAGATTTTGCACCGGAGGTGGTCTATGTCACCCCGCTGCAGCGCACCGCCCAGACGGCGCGGGTGTTCTTTCCCGGGGCAAAGCTCATTCCGGTGGACGGGCTGAAGGAGATGAACTTCGGCCGGTTCGAGGGCCAGACCTTCGTACAAGTGGAGCAGGACCCGGAATATCTGGCATGGGTGCAGGAAAACGAGCACGCCGCCCACCCGGATGGGGAGCGCAGGAGCGATTTCTGCAACAGGGTGTGCAAAACGCTGGCCGACCTCATTGACAAGGCCCTTGCCGAAGGGCAGGAGCGGCTGGTCATCGTGGCCCATGGCGGCACCCAGATGGCCGCACTGGAGCGTTTTGGCGTGCCCCGCCGCAGCTTTCACGACTGGTGCGGCCCCAACGCGGGCGGCTATGTGCTGGATGCCCGGGACTGGCCGGAGCAGCACATCCTGCACCTGGTGGAGACCGTGCAGTACACAAAGGAGAACGGATGATGGAACAGGGCCTGCTGCATCTTTACTGGGGCGACGGCAAGGGGAAGACCACCGCCGCCATGGGCCTTGCCCTCCGCGCACTGGGCAGCGGCAAACGGGTTGTCATCGTGCAGTTCCTCAAGGGCGGGCAGAGCGGCGAGATCCCTCTGCTGGCCCAGCTGGGGGCAAAAATTTTCCGGGGCAAGGGCGGGCAGAAGTTCGTGTTCCAGATGAACGAAGCGGAAAAGGCCGCTGCCCGGGCCGTGCAGAACGAAAACCTGACCGCCGCACTGGCCGAGCCTGCCGACCTGCTCATTTTAGATGAAGCCGGTTCGGCTTGGGAGCTGGACATGGTGGACAAAGACCTGCTCCGGCGGGCCGTTCTGGAGCGCCCCGCCGCACAGGAATGCGTGCTGACCGCCCACAAGGCCCCGCAGTGGATGCTGGATGCCGCCGACTACTCCACTGAGATGAAATGCCGCCGCCACCCCTACCAGAAGGGCATCAAGGCGCGCAAAGGCATCGAATACTGAAAAATGCCCGGAGAACCGCAGCTTTCAGCGGCCCTCCGGGCGTTTTTGTGTTTACTGTTTTGCGATGATATCGCGGCTGGCCGCCAGCAGGCCAAGGGCCAGCGCAGCGCTCAGGATGTCGGCCACAGCCTGAGCCATCAGCACGCCCTGATACTGGAACAGATGTACGCAGACCACCAGTGCCAACAGAAACACCACGCCCTGACGGCTGATGGAGAGCAGGAAGGACGGTATGATTTTACCAGTTGCCTGGAACAGCACCGTGAGCAGGAGCACCACGCCGCCAAAGGCTGCGGTGTAGACCTGCCAGCGGAGCATCTGCGCACCCGTGGCGATCATCCCGGCATCCTGCACGAAGAGCTGCATCAGCGCACCGGAATTCAGGCAGAGGATGAGGGACAGCACCACGGCGATGGAGACGAGGAAGGTCAGACAGAAGCGGATGAGCTTGCGCATCACGTCCCGCTTTTTTGCGCCGTACAGGTAACCGAACAGTGGGATGCCGCCGAACGAGAAGCCCACCAGAACCAGCTGGGCGATCATGCTCACCTTGCTGGCAATGCCCATGGCGGCAATTTTGTCGTTGCCGTAGGGCAACAGGAACTGGTTCATCACAATGACAGTCAGGCTCTGCATCAGGTTGCTCAGCGCGGCAGTAATACCCACGCCCAAAATCTGCTGCAGCTCCCTGCCCGTGACGTGGCACTGGGACAGCCTGACAGACAGGCAGCGGCTCTTTTTGTGGAGCAGCCGCAGGAAGTACAGGTCGCTGCACAGGTAGCCCACAATGGTGGCAATGGCCGCACCCCCTGCGCCCCAGCCCACTGTGGTGATGAGGATGGGATCGAGGATGATATTGATGACCGTGCCGCCGATGCTGCCGATCATGGACTGGGTGGCCATGCCCTCGCAGCGGACGAGGTTGGAATGGATAAAGTTCAGCACCGTGGCCGGGGCACCAATGGCCAGCACGGTGTAATAGGCCTCTGCGTGCGGCATCGTCTCAGCAGTCGCACCCAGAATGCCCAGCAGCGGGACGCGGAACAGCATCATCAGGGCTGCCAGCACCACGCCCGTGGTCAGGGCCACATAGAAGCAGAACGAGCTGACCCGGCCGGTGCCCTCACGGTCGTCCTGTCCCAGCAGGCGGGAAATGAGTGAGCTGCCGCCCTGGCCGTAGATGTTGCCGAAGGCCATGAGGGCTGTGAACACCGGCGCACAGAGCGAAACACCCGCAATCAGCGCCGTATCGTTGGACTGCGCAATGAAAAAGGTATCGGCAAGGTTATACACCACGCTCACCATCAGGCCGAACACCGAGGGCAGCGCCATCTTGAAATAGGTGCGGTACAGATGATCGAGATCAAAAATAGAATCCATTGGTTTTTCCTCCACTTTCGTCCCTATTATAAAGGTTTTGCTTGCATTTGTTTGTGACACATGGCACAATGAAACAAAAGAAATGAGGTGAACTCATGCAGGAAATTCGTGACCCAGCCTGTCTGGAAACGCTGTACCGGAAGCTGGAACTTTCCTCCCGGACCAGAACAGCAAAACGCCCGCGCAGGAGCTTTCCTGTGCGGGCGCTGCATTTCCTTTTGTGTTTTACCGCACCAACAGCAGCAGCCAGGCGGATGCCACAGCCTGCAGGATGAGCCAGCGGGCCACGACCTGCTCATCGCTCCAGCCCAGACGCTTGCGCACATGGTCGTGCAGCGGGGTCAGGGTGTTCTTGAGGATGGAGATGTGCAAAAACCGCTTGAAGCTGATCTTCAGGATGCCCAGGCTGCCGTCCACGATGAACACCAGCGCGGCCAGCAGGAAGGCGAAGGGATGGCTGCTCTTGAGGGCCAGGACGGCCAGGAAGAAGCCCATGGCGCGGCTGCCCGCGTCACCCATCAGCAGGGTGGAAGGCTTGGCGTTCTGCCACAGGTAAGCCAGCAGGGCACCAATGAACACGATGCCTGCGGTGGCGTAATCCCCCAGTTCCTCCCAGTAGGCCAGCAGGAAGGTGCCGATGCTAACCACGGCAAGGCTGGCGGAAAGGCCGTCCACGCCATCGGTACAGTTGACCACGTTGATGCTGGCCCAGATCAGGACGATGATCAGGATGAGGTAGACGGCATAGGGCAGGCTGAAGCTCCAGCTCAGGAAGTTGACCTCCGTGCCGTTGAAGTTCAGGTAGGTCACGCCCGCCACAACGGCGATGACCAGATCGATCAGGCCCTTTTTGTACTCGTTCCAGGCAGTCTCGGCGGCATCGTCAAAATAGCCGGAGAGCATGGACGCAATGAGCAGGACGGTGTAGATGACATACTCTGCTTTAAAGGGCACCACGGCCAGCGTGACCAGTGCAATGCAGAGTACAAAGATGAGGCCGGAACCCCGGGCCTTGCCCTTGGAGAGTTCGCCATTCACGGCAAACGCACGGCCATGGTCGTGGGGGAGCTTATCGTGGAACACCGAGTCCATCAGCGCGGTCAGCGCAAATGCAAGCAGAAAGCCCAGCGCATCCACGGTGCGCGGGTTGCCAGAAAGCAGTTGAAGCATAGTTTTTTTCCTCTTTCCCGGAGCGGCAGAGGCCGTTCCTGTTCTTTCACTGCTGGATACAAATGAAGTGTATCACGCCCGGGCCAAAAAATCAATCTCCGGGGCAAGGTCTACCCCGGGGGTAGATGGGTTGACATTTTTCGCCCCCCTGTCTATAATGGGAGGACAAACGCCCTTTCGAGGGTATTTTTTTGTCTCACAGGAAAATCGGAGAAAAAGGAGAAGACATGAAACTTTCACTTGAACAGCTTTCGGCCCGGATGCGGCAGGGTGAGACCATCCCCTCCCGCCAGACGGCCCAGGTAGCTCTGGCGCTGAGCATCCCCTCCATTCTGGAGCAGCTGGTGGTCACTGCCATGGGATACATCGATGCTGCCATGGTGGGCCACATCGGTGCAGAAGCTACTGCTTCCATCGGCATCGTCAGCTCCAGCACCTGGCTGCTCCACGGTGTTCTGGTGGGCCTGTACACTGCCCTCTCCATCCAGATCGCCCAGTATCTGGGGGCTGACCGGCAGGATGATGCCCGCAGCGTGCTGCGGCAGGCCATGCTTTTCAATGTGATTCTGGGCGTGGGTGCCGCCCTTTTTGGCCTGGGCATCAGCCCCTTTCTGCCGGGGTGGCTGGGAGCTGACCCCTCCCTGCGGGCAAACGCCACAGCCTACTTTGCCATCTGGTCAACGGCGCTGCCCTTCACCATGGCCATGGGCATGTACGCCTCCATCCTCCGGGCAGAAGGCTACGCCCTGACCGCCAGCCTCATCAGCGTGCTGGTCTGCGTGCTGGATGCCATCTTCAACTTCTTCCTCATCAACCCCACCCGGACGCTGCGGGGCATCACCGTCTGGGGTGCCGGGCTGGGTGTGCCCGGCGCAGCCCTGGGCACAGCCCTGGCCACTGTGGTGGGCGGCCTGCTGGCTTTGGCCATCCTGCTGCTGCGGGAAGGCCCCCTCTGCATCCGGAAGCCCGCTCCCTGGAAGATCACCCGTTCCTGCCTGCGGAACCTGCTGTGGGTCGGCGGTCCTCTGGCGGGAGAACGTGCCGCCATCTCTCTGGCGCAGGTGGTGGTGGTGCGCATCGTGGCCGGCCTGGGTACCGTGGCCATTGCCGCCAACAGCCTGGCTGTCAACGCCGAGGGCCTGTGCTACATGGCGGGCTACGGCATCCAGAGCGCAGCTGTCACCCTCATCGGCCAGGCCGTGGGTGCCAACCGGAAGGATATGGCCAAGCGGTTTGCCTGGCTGTGCACCGGCCTTGGCATGGGGGTCATGGCCCTTTCCGGCGTTGGCCTGTGGATCTTTGCCCCCACCCTGATGAGCCTTTTCACCACCGATGCGGCTGTCATCGCTCTGGGTGCTCAGGTTTTGCGCATCGAAGCCTGGGCCGAGCCCATGTTCGGTGCCTCCATCGTGGCCAGCGGTGCCATGCAGGGTGCGGGCGACAGCACCTCCTGTTTTGTGCTGAACATATTCAGCATGTGGTGCATCCGGCTGACGCTGGCGTTCCTGCTGGCTCCCCGGCTGGGCCTGATGGGCGTTTGGGGTGCCATGTGCTGCGAACTGAGCATCCGGGGCCTGCTGTTCCTCATCCGCCTTGCCCGGGGCAAGTGGCTGGAAAAGGGCGCGCTGTCTTAAATCAAATCGATAAAAGCAAAAAAGAAAGGACGCTCTCGCGTCCTTTCTTTTTTGTTCTGTCACTCACTTCCGGCCATGCAGGATGGGAGAGAGCGGCTTATAGATCAACATGCAGATCAGGGCATCCAGCAGGCCCTTGACCAGCGTAAAGGGCATATTGAAGATGACCAGGCACTTGATCAGGCTGTTTGCAGAGGGCAGGATCGCCTGATACATGCCCAGGATGGCTTCCAGCGGCATGTGGTAGAACTTGACGTAGGCCGGGTAGGTGATGAAGTAGTTGGACGGCACACTGAACAGGGCCATGGCCACGGCACCGGCCACGGCACCGATGATGGCGTTCTTGCGGCTCTTGTGGTGCTTGTAGAGGTAACCGGCCAGTGCGGAGAACACCGCACCCAGCATGAAGTTGCACAGCTCACCCACCAGCGCGGTAGAGGTGCCCTTGATGACCACATGGAGCAGGTTCTTCATAAAGCTGATGATCACACCGTACACCGGGCCAAGGGCAAAGGCACCCAGCAGGGCAGGCAGGTCGGAGAAGTCCATCTTGACGAAGGACGGGATGAGCATCGGGAGCGGGAACTCGATGAACATCAGGATAAAGGCCACCGCGCTGAGCATGGCGGCAACGGTCAGGTTGCGGGTCGTGTTTTTCTTCATGGTAATATCCTCCCGGGGCGTTCTGGCCCCAAATCAAAGATTGGAAAGCCCCTTTCGCGTGGTTCGGAACCGGGAAGACAATCAAAAACGCGCCCTGCCGCAGCAAACACTGCAACAGGGCGCGTAGACAAATCGTATTGCCTGCCGTTTCTTGCATCCGGACTATACCGTTGGCCCCGGAGTCTCACCGGGTCAGCACCCTTGCGGGTGGTCGCGGGCTGTACCGCCAGTGGGGAATCTCACCCCGCCCTGAAACGAACTTTCTGGCCAAGAGTATAACGCGGCTGCTCCGCCTTGTCAACCCCTTTTTTATTTGCCCTGTACGGGCCGGATATGGTATACTGTGGGACAGGATGTTACAATTTTTGATACAAGGAGCTTTTTGCCATGATTTTTACCGTTCGTGACCTCGGGTTCGAGATCGGGCCTTTTTTGCTGGAGGGCTGGTGGGCACTGGCTGCCCGGGCTGTCTGCGCCGCTGTCATCGTTTTTGCGGGGCTTCTGGTCGGCTGGCTGCTGCGCCGGAAGATCTTTCCCGCTCTGCAGGCCCGCAGCTGGCACTTTGCCGCCACGCCCATCCTCCTGCGCAGCTTACAGAGCCCTTTGGCGCGGATGGCCTTTTACAGCGGCCTGTACCTGGCCCTGACCAGCCTGCCGTGGGCCATTCCGGGCCTGACAAAGTTTCTGTTCACGGCCTATAAGATCGCAACGACCCTCCTGTTCTGCCAGGGCCTGTACAACGCTTCTGAGGTAGCCGACCTGCTGCTGGCCTCCTGCAGCCCGGAGATCCGGAGCAACAAGACCCTGCGCTCCCTGCTGGACACCACCTACAAAGTGCTGGTCATCATTCTGGGTATTGCCACCTGCGCGCAGATCGTCGGCTTCCCCATCGGCAGCATCGTAGCCGGTGCCGGTCTTGTGGGCCTGACCATCTCGCTGGCCGCGCAGGAAAGCGCCAGCAACCTGTTCAGCGGTATCGTCATCCTGCTGGACAAACCCTTTTCCATCGGCGACTGGATCACCGTGGGTAATGTGGAGGGCGAGGTCATCGACATCAACTTCCGCTCCACCCGCATCCGCTCCATGGACCACAGCGTGGTCATTATCACCAACAGCCAGATCTGCGCCTCCACTGTCCAGAACGCAGCCCTGCGCACCATGCGGCCCTATAAGTTCACACTGGGTGTCACCTACGGCACCACCCGTGCCCAGCTGGAAAAGCTGATGGCTGACCTGCAGGCCATGCTGGACAACAGCCCTTACACCAACAAGGGCACCAACATCGTCCGGCTGACCAGCTTTGGCGATTCCAGCATCAACATCCTCATCTCGGCCTACCTGACCACCAACGTCTATGCCACCTTCCTGCAGCAGCAAAATGATCTGAACCTGAACATCATGGACGTGATGCAGGCAGACGGCGTGGACTTCGCCTTCCCCTCCACCAGCGTCTACATCGAAAAGAACTGAGCATACCACAACGCCCCCTGTGTGCCTGCTGCGGCGCACAGGGGGCGTTTTTATCATACGTCATTCCCGGGTCCTGATCTCGATCGTTCTGCCGCCAAGATCCTCATACACGCGGTGGGAGACGGAGAGCACCGTGCGGCCCGCGGACGCGCGGCGCAGAGCCTCCAGCACGCGGGCCTCCGTTTCGGCATCCAGATTGGCGGTGATCTCATCCAACAGCAGCACGGCGGGGTCTGCGGCGGCGGCACGGGCAATGGACAGCAGCTGCCACTCGCCCTGCGAGAAGATGCCCTCGGTACAGACTGTGTCATAACCCTCCGGCAGAGCCCGGATGGCAGCATCGATCCCGGCCAGTGCGGCGGCATCCCTTGCCATTTCCCCGGTGATCTGCGGGTCTCCCAGCGTGATCTGTTCCAGCACGGTGCCCGGCACGCGGGAGAAATGCTGTTCCACACAGCCGATGCAGGTGCGGCGCTCCCGGTCGGTGATGTCCCCCACCTTCACGCCGCCGATGGTCACCGTACCGTTCTCCGGCTGATACAGGCCCAGCAGGAGCTTGAACACAGTGCTCTTGCCCGCACCGGTGCGGCCCACCAGCGTGACCTGCTCCCCCTGTTTCACGGTCATGGAAAAATCCTTCAGAACGTGCCGTTCCCCATAGCCGAAGGTGACGTGCGCAAATTCCACATCGCCCCGGGCAGCCTCCCTGCGCGCGGGCGGGATCGTGCGCTCCGGCTGGTCGAGAAAGGCATCGATGCGCCTGACACCCGCCATGGCCGACTGGATGGTTTGGATCTCCATGCCCAGGCTCTCGATGGGGGCGAAAATGCGGGAGATGTAGTTGATGACGGCCACCGAAGTGCCAACCGACATGCCGAACAGGGTCAGAAGCTGTGCGTTCCCCGAAGCGGAGAGCAGCATCACGATGCCGACCACAGCGGCATTCAGCAGCAGTACCACCGGCGAATAGACGGCATCATAAAAATTGGTGCGCTCCATGGCGGCATAGCTGTCACCGATGCACCGGTCATACCGGCGCTCCATGTAATCCTCCAGCCCCAGCGCCCGGATGGTGCGGATGTTGTGCAGGGTCTCGGGCACCTGCCCGGAGACAGCGGCGACCGCGCGGCGGTTGTCCAGCTGCGCGGCCAGCATCCGTTTCTGGACGTGACGGGTAAACACGGCAAACAGCGGCAGCACCAGCAGCAGGATCAGCGCAAGGCCGGTGTTTTTTACCGCAATGACCCCCATGATGGAGACGATGCGGCAGGCATCTGCTGCCATGCTGATGATGCCGGAAGTAAACAGGGCTTCCACCGTGTCCACATCGCCCGAAAAGCGGGCGGCCACCTCGCCGGGGTTCTGCTCTGCCAGTGTACCGGCGGGCAGGCGGCTCAGCTTCCGGGACATCTCTGAGCGCAGGGCATGGGTCATCCTCTGGCCAAAGAGCACCAGCAGGCTTTCCTGCGCCGAGGTGAGCACACCTTCCAGTGCAAGGCTGCCGAAGTAGAGAAGCACGGCCAGAAAGGACAGCGGGAGGCCCGCGGTCAGACGGTCGATGACCCGGGCCAGCAGCAGGGGCGGCAGCAGGGATGCCGCCACCGAAGCTGCCACACACAGCACCGTGCCCACCGTGAGAAGGCGGTGCGAGGCTGCTGCCATCCGGACGGCAGCAAACACGCCGTGATCATTTTTCTTTTTCATGCGCCCTCTCCCCCTTTCAGGCCGGTCTGGCTTTCGTACAGCTGGCGGTAGACCGGAACCGCTGCCATCAGCTCCTCGTGGGTGCCAACGGTGGTCCTGCCGCCCTCCATAAAGATAATCTGCTGCATCTGCGGAAAATGGTACAGCCGGTGGGAGATCAGGAACACCACCTTATCCCTGGCATACGCCTGCAGCTCGGCAAAGATCGCATCCTCGGTGCTGCGGTCCAATGCCGAGAAGGGATCATCCAGCACCAGCACCGGGCGGGGATGGGCCAGCGTCCGGGCCAATGCCAGACGCTGTGCCTGCCCGCCGGAAAGGCGGGTGCCGCCGCTGCCGATGACCGTCTCCGTACCCTTTTCCATGGCCAGCACTTCCTCCTTCAAGGCAGCGGCTGCAAACCACGGCATGACATCCTGTTCGCTGCCGCAGAGGACATTATTCTGCACGGTGTCGGCACTCAGTTCCGGGTCATGGCCAAGATACCCGACCGTGGCGGCGATCTGGCGCGGGGTCAGGGTGGAAAGCTCTCTGCCGCCAAAGCAGACCGAGCCTTGATAGGGCGCTTCACAGAGGAATACGCGGCCAAGGGTGGATTTTCCGCAGGCGACCGGGCCGGTGATGCCGATGATATCGCCGGGGTGGGCCGTCAGGCTCAGGCCGGAAAAGACAGGCTCTTCCCCATAGGAGAAGGCGAGTTCTTTCAGCGTCACCTCCTGTGCCGCCGGGATCTGCAGGGCATCCAGCTGCTCGGGCGTTTTCATCAGGGGTCTGATGCGCTTCCAGGAGACCTCTGCCTTTTGCACCGCGTTGAAGAGCTTGGCCACCTTGGAGGATTTGACCACCAGCTTGGTGAAACAGGAAAGGAAGGTGGTGAAGGCGGCGATATCCCAGCTGCTCCAGCCGGTGCCCAGCACATTCTTTGCGCCGAACCACAGGATGAAGAGGGTTCCTGCCTCGGATGCCGCCAGATAAAGCGGCGGCAGAGCGGACTGCCACACGTTGTTCCGCACGGCAGTCTTTTCGTAAAGGCTCAGGGCCTCCTCGTATTTTTCCATCCGGGCCTCCTCGCAGCCGTAAATGCGGTAGGTCACGGCATTCCGGGCACGGTCCAGCGTGGCACTGCTCAGGGCACCGGCGGCCTTTTTATAGGCCGCACCGGCGCGCTGCACCGGCTTTTTCATCCCTGCCGCGCAGACATAGGACACCGGGGTAAAAAGCAGGCCCAGGATCGCCAGCCGCCAGTCGTACACCAGCAGCATGACCGCATAGCCCGCCAGCGCCACACCGGTGTCGAACACCTCCGTGGTGAACTTGCGCATTCCCTCCACGCAGTCGTCCACATCGGCGATGGCCTTGGTCATCAGCTCACCGGCCCCCTCTTTTTCCAGCGCTGCCCGGCTCTGCCGCACCAGATTGGCGTACAGGATGCCCTTCATCCGGCGGTTGATGTTGTTGGCAAAGCGGCGCACATAAAAGCGTTTGATGAAGCGCGCCGCCTGCACCAGCAGTGTGACCGCAATGTAGGCCAGCACCAGCAGCGCCATTTGGGCAGCAGTCTCACTGCCGCCCAGGATATCCGCCAGGCACTGGGCCAACCGGCCCTCGAACCACGGCGCGGCCAGCAGACCGATGTTATAGACAAGGCCCGAAAGGGTCACAAGGAGCAGCGGGAACCACTCCACCCTGAAATAGGAGAGAACCCGGTCCGGGCGGAACGATTTATCTTTTTTCATGGGGCATTTTACCTCCTGCGGGTGTTCCATTCAGTATACCACGGTACAAAAAGCATCTGGACAGCTTTGTTCAGAAAAAAGCCATGACAGCAGGAACAAAATGCAAGATCATTGCAATGGTCACCGCTGTCATGGCGATCGGTTTTCTTTGTATGAAAAATGCTCCCATCGGCAGGATCTGCATTGCAGTGGTGTGGGTCTGCCATCTTCTGTATTTCACCTTGCGGGTCAAGACCATCAAGCCCACAGAGCAGACTCAGGAAAGTGCAGAATAGCTCCCCCCGGGATACTATCAGATTGCGGACACCCATAGCCCGCAGGGAGAACAGTTACGTTCTTATCGGTTCACGAAATTCAGCGCCAGCACAAGCAGCAGCATGTGTACCGGGTAAAAGGCGTAGCAGGCATACTGGAACGGTTTGCTGTGGCAGCCCTGCCGCCCGCGATACAGCCAGATGGGCACCAGCGCCAGCAGCGCAAACCCCTGCTGACACAGCTCAAACTCCATGCCGAACAGCCGGATGGGGTACATCAGCCCGCCCAGAAGCACCACGTTGATCCAGTACAGGGTCAGCACCTGTCCCAGCAGGCACCACCATTTCCGGCCCCGGAAAATGTAAAAAGCGAACACGGTCAGCACACCGGCACCGTAGTAATCTGTCATGCCCAGCGTTCCCAGCAGCGCCCCTGCTGCTGCCACTGCGGCGCACATCGGCAGCGAGACCCAGAGCTTTTGCTTTTTGCGCACCGTTTCCATCAGATGCACCCCCAGAAGCCCCAGCAGCAGCGTCCAGATCACGTTCTGGTGCACCGGGTAGAACCATGTCCCGCCATACATCAGATCAAAGGGCACTTCCGAAAGCAGCGCAAACAACAGCAGCCGCAGGACATAACGCTTCAGATTTCGGGTATGAAAGTAGCCTTCCACTGTCATAAATGCAAAGATAGGGAACGCCAGCCGCCCGGCACAGGTCAGCCAGTCCTGCGCCGGCAGAAGGGTCGCCCACAGGTGATCCATCAGCATCAGCGCCATGGCAATGATATGAAGTGCTGCTGCACTCAGGTCAATGCAATTTGCGGCAGTGGAACGAATCGGTTTGGTTGACATGATCATACCTCGTCTTTGTCTAAATTCAGTTGCTTTGTCTGGAATACGAACGACTCCCTCCAAGAATTGCAGCCCCGGCGGTAAAAACTGCCGGGGCTGCAATTCTTCATCGCTTATCCCTCCGGTTTTGCACCGGCCATTTTGGATACGGCAAGCATCCAGGGCAGCTTCTGCCATTTGCTCTGCCTGCAAAATGGGGGATGCAGTGCACCCGCCCCGCAGGCGGAAAAATGCTCCCGCAGCAGTCTGCGGGGCAAATTCAGAAAGGGTGGCTTGCCTGCCTGCCCATGGAGACGTAAGCACAAAAGCAGGAATACGGGAAAGGGCAAGGGACGGTTTCGGCGAAGAAACGTCTGGCGGTGGCGGAAAAGCCGAACGCAAGATTTTTTCAATTATGCTGGCTCGTAAGGTGAGCCGGACCGAAACTTCCTTGCGGAACTGTGCAGCGTTATCGTTCATCTGCACCTGAACCGGCAGCCGCGTCCCCGGCGCTTGCCGCACCCAAAATAGCCGGTGGAGCGTTTATTCAGGCATTGGTGCTTTCCAGATAGGTCTCAAATGCTTCGGCAAAGCTGGCGTTCACATCAAAGGGAACTGCATAGTCCACCCGGGAGGTCACAAGGCACAGGTCGATCCGGTTGGAGGTCTCGTCCGCCTGCCGGTTCAGCTTGCCCAAAGCAGCGTGGATGACCTTGCGGTCATAGTTGATGGTGGTCACCCGCTTCACATCACAGCGGTAGGCGATCTGGTTTCCATCCGCATTGAAACGGTAGCCGGTGCCGCCGCCGGAAAGCAGCTGCTCGGAGCTGCGCAGGTCGTTCATTCGCTTGAAGGTGCGCGCCACGCTCTGCCGCGCAGCGTTCAGACTGACCTCGCTGTCCATATCCATGTCCAGCGCATCCTTTGCCTTGCGGATGGCAGCGAACAGGCGGCCCTTCTCCTCCAGCAGATAGAGCATGAACCGGGCAATATCGGTGATCTGCTGGGCATATTCGGTCTGGGGCAGGTCCAGGATCGTCTCGTCCTCAGCCTCTGCCATGACCTTGTGGCGCAGATAGGTGTTGGCCACATTCGTCACGTTGGAATCGCAGTCCAGAATACCCTGGGCCTCGTCCAAAAGAGCCTGCAGCTTGTTCTGATAGCGGAATGCTTCTTTCAGATTCATTGTATCCACCTCGTTTTTTCTTGTTCACTGTGCGTTCCCGCCTGTTTTCCTCTATTGAACCATATTTTCCGGCAAAGCACAAGCCGCCCGCCCAAAAGTACATCAAAATGCAAAGCGCCCCAACATGTTCTTTACTACACGTTGGAGCGCTATTTTCTGGAGCAGGATACGGGACTCGAACCCGCCGCCTACTGCTTGGGAAGCAGTCGCTCTACCGGATGAGCTAACCCTGCAGGACTGCTCCATTAGTGTAGCAAAGTGCGGCGGTTTTGTCAACAGTTTTTTCTGTCGGAACGCGGCAGGCGGAAAAAACTTGCTTTTTGCGCCAGTTGCTTTATAATGAAAGATAGATTATCACAATGGAAGGAATTCTACATGATCTTTGTGCCCATGCTGCACTATCTGCAGAACAAAAACTCATTCAGCGGCAACGAGGACGGGATGCGCTACCTCATCACCCCGGGCAAGCGCTCTGTCCCCGACCCGGACGGCGGCGAGGAGGCCAAAAAAGAAGAGGCCATCCTCACGGTGGATCTCTGGCCCGAGCCGTGGACGCTGGACAAGACCGACCCAGCCCTGCGGCGGCGGGAGATCTTCCCGATGACCGAAGAGGGCCGCACCGCAGTCGCCCAATATCTGAACGATGCCTACAACGCCGAACCGGAACGCTGGAGCGCCCACCCGTCCATCCTGGACTGTGAGCCCTGGACACCGCCCACACCGGAACCGGATGCCGAGATACAACACTGAGGTGCACCATGATCTACCGACTGAAAGAATTCAAGGGTGACACCATCCCGGTGCCGCAGCTGGTCTTTTCCAAGCTGGGCATTGCGGAAGAATATAACGTCCGGGTGGCTCTGTATGTGCTGGCCACCGGCATCACTGACCCGGAGAAGCTCTGCGCCGACTTAAAGCTCCGCAGCAAGATGACCGCCGAGAGTGCCCTGTCCTTCTGGGCCGGTGCGGGTCTGCTGGAACGGTATGAAGAGAACGCCGCCCCGGGCGAGGAGCCCACAGCCCCTGCCCCCATGACCTGGAGCGAGATCGCAGCGGCCAGCCGAACCGACCCCATGATCTCCTCCCTCATCGACTGCGCCCAGACCAGCTTTGCCCGCCCGCTGACCCACCCCGAAATGGAAAAGCTGGTGAACTTCTATGTGCAGGAAGCCTTTGCACCCGAGACCGTCATGCTCTGCGTGGCCTATGTGGCCAGCCGGGGCAAGCGGACGATGGGTGCCGTCAGCCATGAATTGAAGGTCTGGCGGGCCGAGGGTGTGGAGACCGGCGAACAGGCCGACGCACACCTCCGGCTGCTGGCCCTGCGCGCCCAGCGGGAGCAGTACGTCAGCGGCCTGCTGGGCATTGCCGACACCGAGCTGACCCTTGGCGGGCGCAAGGCCATTGCCCGCTGGTACGAGGTCTACGGCTACGATGATGCCATGGTGCAGGAAGCCGCCGTGCAGGCCGGGCCCAAGCGGGATCTCTGGTACTGGAACAGCATCCTCAAGACCTGGAACGCCAAGGGCCTGCGCACCGTCCACGATGTGCGGGGCCCGGTGGCCGGGATGGGTGCCAGCCGGAACCTCCGGGTGGACCGCGCCGAACCCAGCGGAAACGATTTTCTCAAGAACGCTGCCCGCCGCCGTCCGCTCCGCAAAAAGACGGACACGCCTGCAGAATAAGGAGCTTTTATGCGTACCAAACAGGAACTGTATCAAGCCGCCCTGCGCACGGTGGCTCTGCGGCGGCAGACCGCCCGCGCCAATGCCGAGGATGCCCGGCTGGAGGCGGAGGCCGCCATCCCGGCCCTGCGCCACGCTGAGGACGAGGTGCGGGTGCGGGGCATCCGCTGCGCGCTGGCAGGCGCTGCCGGAAAAGACCGCACCGAAGCCGCCGCCGCACTGAGCAAAGCCCGGCAGGAGCTCACCGCCCTGCTGGCCGCCAGCGGCCGCCCCGCGGATGCGCTGGAGCCAAAATTCACCTGCAAGCTGTGCCAGGATACCGGCAGCGTGCAGGGCCGCACCTGCACCTGCGTTCACAAGCTGATGCAGGGTCTGCGGCGGGAGGAGATCGAGGCGCTGTCCAGCCTGTCTATTTCCAGTTTTGACACCATGGAGCTGCGGTACTACCCCAACACCATGGACGAGAAGCTGGGTGAGCCTGTCCGCACCTACATGGGCGGCCTGCTGGAGGATCTGCGCAGCTACGCTGAGGAATTCGACCACAACAGCGAGAGCCTGATGCTTTTTGGCAACGCGGGGCTGGGCAAGACCCATGCCGCCCTCGCCATTGCGGGCATCGTGCTGCAAAAGGATTTTGACGTGATCTACGTTTCCAGCCCAGACTTCTTCGGCAAGCTGGAAAACGCCCGCTTCGACTCCTCCGAAGATGCCGAGACCCTGCTGCGCACCGCCTCAGCCGCCGACCTGCTGATCCTGGATGATCTGGGCACCGAGTTCGTCACCCCCTACTTCATCACCACTTTTTACAGCCTGCTGAACAACCGCCTGGGAGCCGGTCTGCCCACCATCGTCACCACCAACATTGCGGATGGTTCCCTGCTGGAAAAGCGATACACCGAAAAGATCTCCAGCCGTCTTTCCTCCTTTGTCCCCTGCCTGTTTGCGGGCGAGGACATCCGGGGCCTGAAAGCGGCAGAGTAAGATAAGGAGGTTTCCCCATGAGCTTTGAGCGCACCACGCCCTGCGGCATGATCTCCGGCACGGCCTGCCAGTGGCCGGGCATTGCCGCTTACAAGGGCATCCGCTACGCCACCGCCGGGCGGTGGGAGTTCCCCGTCCCCATCACCCACTGGGACGGTGTCTACGATGCCACCCGGTACGGTGCCTGCTGCTACCAGCCCCGCGCCTTCTATGACGAAGCCGCCGCACCCGGAAAAGCCTTCTACTACAACGAGTTCCGCAAGGGCGAGACTTACACCTACAGCGAGGACTGCCTGTTCCTGAACATCTGGACCCCTGCTGACGCAGCTCCCGGGGACAGACTGCCGGTCATCTTCTACATTCACGGCGGCGGCTTTACCGGCGGCTGCGGCCACGAGAAACACTTCGACGGCCCCGTCTGGCCCACCAAAGGCTGCGTGGCTGTGACCATCAACTACCGGCTCGGCCCCATGGGCTTTGTCTGCCTGCCCGAGCTGGCCGATGAGGCCGGATCCACCGGCAACTATGCCCTTCTGGATCAGCTGGCGGCCCTGCAGTGGGTGCACGCCAACATCGCTGCCTTTGGCGGCGATCCCAACAACATCACCATCATGGGCCAGAGCGCCGGTGCCATGAGCGTCCAGCAGCTCGTCCTCTCCCCCATCACCAGGGGGCTGTTCTCCAAGGCCGTGATGAGCAGCGGCGGCGGCGTGAGCCAGATGCTGACGGCCAAGCCCGCTGAGGCCCACTACCCGTTCTGGAAGCAAGTCATGGAGACCGCCGGGTGCAGCACGCTGGCCGAGTTCCGCGCCCTCGCCCCCGCCCAGCTGTTTGCCGCCTGGGATGCCGTCCGCACCCAGTCCCAGTTCAAGGGTCTGGGCTGCGAGCCTGTGGTGGATGGCCGTTTTCAGGTCAAGACCGGCCCCGAGACGCTGGCTGCCGACGAACAGCACCATATCCCTTACCTCATCGGCTTCACCAGCGAGGATATCGTTCCGCCCTACCTCTACCAGATGGCTCAGGACTGGTGCGCCCGGAACGCCGACAGCTATGGCTGGTTCTTCGACCGCCAGCTCCCCGGTGATGACCGTGGTGCCTGGCATTCCAGCGACCTGTGGTACTGGTTCGGCACGCTGGCTCACTGCTGGCGGCCCTTCACTGAGAAGGACACCGCCCTCAGCGCTCAGATGGTGGATTACCTGACCAACTTTGCCAGGACAGGTGACCCCAACGGAGCAGACCTGCCCCAGTGGCAGACTGCTACCGCCCAGCAGACCGATTTTCTCCGTCTGGGTGAGGAGCCCACCCACATGGGCAGCGTGGATGTCCAGAAGCTCCTCTGGACGATGCAGAACGTCCCCGCCGTGGGGGAATAAGCCCCCTCTCGAATCACCTCAAACCCCAGAAAAAACAATATCCCCCGCTGCAGGCGTGCCAAAACACGCTTTGCAGTGGGGGATATTTTATGTTCTCTCCTTCAAATAATACCCAATGCCGATGGCATCTGCCAGTGTCCAGCCGATGGGCACACTGAGCCAGATGCCGGTAACACCCAGCGGCAGGGCAAACAGCAGGATATTCTTTGTAATGGGGCCTTGGGTCAGACTGTGCTGCATGGGGATTATTTTCTCCTGTTTCTATCTCAGACATTTCAGCAGAATTTTGCGCGGTATTCCTTGGGTGTGCAGTGCTTGATCTCCCGGAAGGTCTTGATGAAGTAGCTGCCATCTGCAAAGCCGCACTCCATCCCGATCTCGCCCGTCTTGAGCCGGGTGGAACGGAGCAGCTCGGCGGCCTTTTCCACCCGGAACTGCTTGACATACTGGATGGGCGTGATGCCCAGCATCTGCCGGAAGCTGCGCAGGCAGGCGCTCTCGCTCAGGGCCACGCTGGCCGCGATGCGTTCCACGGTCAGCTCCTCGGCATAGTGCTCCTCCACAAAGCGGAGCATCTGCTTCATCCGCTCGGCGGCGATCTGCTCCTGCTGGGAGACCTTGGTCTTGCCGCCCACGCACTGGGTGCTCAACAGCCGCAGTGCCGCAGAGAGATAATACCGCACCCGGTTCTCGTAATCAAAGGGCTCCACGGCAACCGCCTGCCAGGCTTCCCGCAGGCAGGCAAGCACCTGCGCCTGCCAGGGCACAGCCCCATCCAGCAGAAAAAACGCCGGGGCATCCGGCTGGAGCATGGGTCGGATGAGCTTCTGCCAGAAGATGGTGTCCATTCCACCCACCAGCCGGGGATGGAACACACCCGAGTGAAGCAGGGCCTCCCCTTTTTCCGCATGCTCCACCGCGTGGAGGATGCCGGAGTTCAGGAACACGCCCTGATTCGTCTGCAGGGTCACCCGGGTCTTGTTCACGTCCACCGTCAGGGGGCCTTTCATGGCCAGTATGTACTCAAACTCCTCGTGCCAGTGCCAGGCCACCGAATAGCTTTTCAGGTTCTCCGCGTAGCAGGCAATGGGGAACAGGGCGCTGCCATGCTGGACCATTTCCCGCCCCTCGGCATCGGCCACAACATCCTGCTGGAAGGTCAGCCCGGTAACGATATTGGCAGCAGAGACACAGCTTGTCTGAAACGCCATATTGAACAATTCCTTTCCGCAATACTTTGAATATTTTTTGTCAATGCCGATTTTATTGTACAAATCGGGTGTTTTTGTTCTATCTATCGTGCCGGTTTCGTGGTATTATTTCATCAGAACCAGCAAGCACAGTATAACACCGCAGGGGGCGGAAAACAACCCCCGGCGCGGCTTGATCCGGTTCCCGAGAAGCGTTCCCCACGGGCAGCCTGGGTCCGGGGGACTCTTCCAGAATAAAACATTTCTTTGTGGGAGGTATTTTTATGCTTCGCATCCAGTATCTTGATAAAGACCGTTTCATGCAGCAGGTAGCCGCCAGCCGCGGCAGTGTGCTCCTGCACCTGGCCAATGGCGAGACCTGCGACCTGAAAAAGGACAACGCCGCCACCGAGCTGTTCCAGATGATGGACGCTCCCTCCAAGGGCTTTGACATCTCTGTCACCGACCCTGCTGATGTCACCGGCTTCCTGCACTACATGCTTGAGGCCGGCCGCAGAGAGCGCGCCGCCTGCTGACCCTTCGACATTCTCCTTTTTTCGCATATTACAGCAATGTAAAACGCCCGCTCCGGGGTCAGAAGCCGGAACGGGCGTTTTACATTTGTTCTGTTACAGGATGCACCGACTGATGGCCCGTGCCACCGCCAGCAGCTCATCCTGCCCGATGAAGCCGAACTTTGCCTCGTGCTCATCCGCAAAGCAGACCGTCAGCTCTGAGGTCTGCAGCGGGTCACCGAAGCCTGCCGTCTTGATGCCGTAATGCAGGATCTTGCGGTAGGGCAGCACAAAGATCTCCTGCCGGGTACCGGTCATCCCCTGCATATCCACCATAAAAATGCGGTGGGTGGTGAACACGGCCTGATCGCGCACGGTCTTGTAAGCGCCCACGATCTGCTCACCGTCCAGCAGCAGCTCCTGCACATTTTTGCAGATCTCCTTTTCCTTGATGCGGATGAGGTTCTGCATCGGCTTGTCCCGAAATTCCATAACACACTCCCCTTTCGGCTTGTCCGGATGTTTGGTCAGCCCCATTGTAGCATCTCGGGCGGCGGTTGACAAGCCTTTGCGCTCCCTCTCGCCTTTTTGTTCCGGATGTGCTATACTGGGCAGGAACATCACAATCACCCGGGAAATGAGGTTTTGACCCATGGAGATCATCATCCATCAGGCAATTTTGCATGTGCTGGACACCACGCTGGACGCGCCGGTGCTCAGCGGCGGCGGCATGGAGCTGACTGCCGAAAAGACCGCCTACTTACAGAATCATATCGAAAAGCTGCTGGCCAGCGACGAGATCCGCCAGTGCCGCCCCCTGCCGGATTCGGCTTTCCGGAATGAGCTGGAGCACAATCAGGATTTCATTGATCTGTCCTGCCGCATTGCGGGGGTGCTGTTCGATTACATGCACGCCCACACCACCATCCCCGGGGCGGACCTGGCCGTGGTGGATTTCACCCGGGACGGCGCGCCCTGGCTGGGCATCCTCAAGCTGAACTATAAAAACGGCTACACCCACTACACCGAGACCGTGGAGGGTGCCCCGGTCAACTCCATCATCCAGCAGCGGGCCTGCCTGCCCACCCAGAGCGGCAAGGTGGAGGAGGGTGCGCTTGTCAACCTGACAGACTACTCCATGCGCCTGCTGGAAAAGAAATACGACATCGACGGCCACAAGGAGTTCTACCTCTCCTCTGTTGTGTTCCAGTACACCCAGGCCGAGCCCGAGAAAAAGAAGCTGCAGGCCATTCAGGAGGCCGCCGCACAGGCCGTGAAGGATGCCTATGAGGACGAGCCCCATGCCGACGCGCAGGTGGCCATGCTCATTGCCAACCAGGCTGCCGACAACGACAATCAGGTGTCGGTGGAGCAGGTGCGCCAGCAGCTGGCCGAGGAATACCCGCTGGCCGCTGTGCCTTTTGATGACTATGTGGAAAAGAGCGAGGTGCTGGAAGAGGCCGCTGCTCCTGTCACCGTGACCCCTGCCCGCATCCGCCGGATGGAGAGCCGGAGCATCCGCACCGCCAACGGCATCGAGGTCAAGATTCCCACCGAGCTGCTGAACTCCGATTCCGAGCTGGAGTTCCTCCACGATCCGGACGGCAGCGTTTCCCTGCTCATCAAAAATGTGATCCTGTAAGCCGCCGCAGATGGCGTTTTTCCTCTCTGCCCTTTCCGGGCAGAGATTTTTTTGTTTTCCTCTTGCAATGGCAGGATAATTATGTTATATCTTTGTTGTATTCAAGCTGATATTTTTCATGCCGTGGTGGAGGAGTAATATTATGGAGCTTGCATGGATCTGTGCGCAGCAGGTGGCTGTGCTGTTTTTGCTGATTGGAGCCGGTGCGCTGGGGGTAAAGATGGGCTGGCTCAAGGCCGAGGGGCGGCAGATGCTCTCCTCGCTGCTGGTCAATCTGGTGGTGCCCGCCATGATCGTGAACTCCTACAGGATGGAGTTCAGCATGGAGATCCTGCGCAACCTGCTGGCAGCCTTTGGGCTCAGTGTGCTGGCCATCCTCATGGGCACGGTGCTCACCCTGCTTCTGACGGCCCGCCAGAAGGACAGCCGCGCCCCCATCTTCCGGTTTGCCTGCGTCTTTTCCAACGCGGCATACATGGGCTTCCCGCTCATCTCGGCCCTGTTTGGTGCCGAGGGCCTGCTCTACGCCAGCGCCTATGTCACGGTGTTCAATATCCTGCTCTGGACCATGGGCTACGGCATGGTCAGCGGCAGCAACAGCCCCAGGGCCATTGCCCGCAGCCTGCTGCACACACCGGTGCTCTATGCCATGGTGGTGGGCCTTTCCATCTACCTGCTGCAGATCCCGGTATCCACCCTCATCGCCCAGCCGCTGGAGCTGCTGGGCGGCATGAACACCCCCCTGTCCATGCTCATCACCGGTATCCTGATCGCGTCCGGTGACCTGGGCAGCATCCTGCGCGACAAGCACATCTGGAAGCTGGCCGGGGTGCGGATGCTGCTTATCCCCGCCGTCTGTCTGGCCGCCTTTGCGGCGCTGGGCCTGCTCCGGTTCGGGATGTCGGCCCAGGTGGTGCTCCTGCTGGAGTGCTGCCCCGCCGCTGCCATCACCTCGGTATTTGCGGTGCAGTTTGGCCACGATGAGCATTTTGCCGCCGGGTCCGTGGTGCTGACCACCCTGCTCAGCATCCTCATTCTGCCGCTCTGCGCGCTGGTGCTCACCGCCCTGATGTAACAGATCACCAAAACAGCCTCAGCCCTTGGAAATCGGGCTGAGGCTGTTATTTCATCCGGATTTTCAGCGGTTTTTGCGCTTGTTCCGGTACATATCCCGGTCGGCAGCATGGTAGACTGCGATATAATCAAAGGGGCCTTCTGTCACGGTGTGGTATCCAAAGGCAACATCCAGCTTGAGGCGGTCGTCGCTCTGGCGGGCCAGTTCCCCGTGCAGCCTCTCGATCAGCTGTTCGGCCTCTTCTGCAGAAAAATGGCTGCAGGCAATGAGGAATTCATCGCCGCCCATCCGCAGGGCCACGCTTTCCGGCGGCAGGTTTTCCTGGATCACCCGGCCCACCCGCTTGAGCAGCAGGTCGCCGTACTCGTGGCCGTAGGCATCATTCACACGCTTCAGGTAGTTACAGTCGCCCATAATGATCGTGATGGGCATGATGGCTCCCTTCAGCTGCTCTGCACCCTTTACCTTCAGGTAGTTGCGGTTATACAGACCGGTCAGTTCATCGTGGATGGCCCAGTTCTCGGCCTGTTTTTCCAGCCGCACCCGTTCGGTGATATCACCAATAAGCCCCACGATGCCGATGATCTTTCCCTCCAGCACAACGGGATTCTTTTTGATCTGATAGTATGCTATCCCATCCTTCCGGGGCACCTCGGTGATAAAGCTGGTTCCCTTGCCGGTGGCAAGCACCTTCTGGTCCTGCTCATAATAAAAGCGGGCCTGTTCCTCGCTGCCCCAGATCTCCAGATCTGTCTTGCCCAGCACATCCTCTTCCTGCCCTTCTCCGTAGGGGAAGAAGGTCGTACTGTCCGAAATAAAAAGGTAACGGCATTCCGTATCCTTGAAAAAGAGGTTCGCCGGTGTACTGCGCAAAAAGGTCATCACTTCTTCATAGCCGAGCGCATCGATCCACTGCATCCTGTGGCCCCTCCTTTCCATTTCTCTTTTTTATTATTTTACCATATTTTATTATACGAGCGATTTCCCTGTTTTGCAAGTGTTAATTGTGCTCCCTCGACGATCCGGAAGCGGACGACTCCACCCCCGGTGCAGACGGAAAAAGCCGCTGACCCATCTCAGGTCAGCGGCCTTTCTGTATGCGCTTATTCGGCTGCGTTCAGCTGCGCCTTGTGGTATTGCAGGGTGTACAGCTGGTAGTAGCGGCCATGCCGGGCCAGCAGCTGCTGGTGGGTGCCTTGCTCCAGAATTTTACCGTGGGACAGCACGATGATGTTGTCCGCATGCTGGATGGTGGACAGCCGGTGGGCCACTATGAGCATGGTGCCCACGGTGCGCATCTTTTCCAGCGAATCCTGAATCAGCAGCTCGGTCTCGGTGTCGATGTTGGCGGTAGCCTCGTCCAGGATCATCACGCTGGGCTTGTGGATGATGGTGCGGGCAAAGCTGAGCAGCTGCCGCTGGCCGGCGGAGAAGTTGTTGCCGCGCTCACGCACCTCTTCGTCCAGCCCGTGGTCCAGCTTGTTGATGAACTTGTCGGCGTTGACGTAGCGGCACACCTCCATGATCTCGCTGTCGGGGATGCCCTCTTCCCGCAGAACGATGTTGGAGCGGATGGTACCCGAGAACAGGAACACATCCTGCAGCATCTGGCCAAAGTGCCTGCGCAGGGAGGAGATCTTGATCTTGCGGATGTCGATGCCGTCGATCAGGATCTGGCCCTTCTGGAACTCGTAGTTCCGGCAGATCAGGGAGAGGATGGTGCTCTTGCCGGAGCCGGTGGAGCCCACAAAGGCCACCGTCTGGCGGGCATCCACATGGAAGGAAACGCCCTGCAGCACCCACTCGCCGGGAACGTAGCTGAACCACACGTCCCGGAACTCGATCTCGCCCTTCACCTCGTCCAGCTCAATGGCATCGGGGGCATCCTGCATCTTGGGCTGGATGTCCATGATGGAGAACACCTTTTCTGCCGATGCCAGCGCCGACTGCAGCCAGTTGAACTGCTCGGCCAGATTCTGGATGGGGGTGAAGAACTTGGAGATGTACATATAAAAGGTGACGATGGTGCCGCTGGAAATGGTCTGACCCAGAAAGCTGACATTGTTCAGGTGACCAATGCCGCCCAGATAGAACAGGCACAGGATCGAGCTGACATAGAGCATATACACCAGCGGACGGAACACGCTGAACACGAAGATCTGCTCCTGATTGGCCCGGGCCAGCTTCTGGCTCTTTTGGCGGAAATCCTCCATCTTCTCGTCCTCCCGGCCAAAGATCTGGGTGACCTTGATGCCGGACAGGTTTTCGGACAGATAGGTATTGATATCGGTGGTCGCGTTCTTGAGCTTGCGGTTGGCGCGGCGGGAGAACTTGCGGAAGATGACCGTGAAGATCACGATGAAGGGCACAAAGCAGAGCACCATCAACGTCAGCTCGTAGTTCAGGCAGAGCATGGCCACCAGAATGCCCAGAATGACAAAGCTGTTCTTGGTCAGCTGGACCAAGAGGTTGGTGAACATCATGGAGATGGCGTTGGTATCGTTGGTCACTCGGGTGACCAGCTTGCCCACCGGGATCTCGTTGAGCTGCTCGTGTGCCAAAGATTCAATGTGGCTGAACAGATCCTCGCGCAGATCGGAGATGATGCGCTGGCCCACCCGCTGCAAAATCACGGCCTGCAGGTAGGTGCTGCCCATAGAGAACACCAGCACGCCTGCATACACTGACACGCCCAGGAAGAGGGCGCGGAGTTCAAACTCCCCGGCCACCAGCTCCTCGATGCGGCCCACGATGAGGGGTGAAATGATATCGTAGGCAATGGAGAAGAGCATCAGCACGCCCACAATGAGGAATTTGCTCAGGTAGGGCCGGGCATAGCGGGCAAGGCGGCGCATGATCTCGCCGTCCTCCATGTTGCGCTCAAAGCCCATGGCGGTCTTTTTGTCCTTGACCGCGGCATAAGCTGCCACCAGCAGGGCGGTGATCACGCCGATGACAGCGCCCACCAGAACCAACGGATTCAGATGCATCATGCGTTTTCGCCTCCCTTCGTCTCATCCTCCAGCCGCTGCAGATCGACCATCCGGCGGTACTCCGGGCAGGAGGTATACAGCTGGTCGTGGGGGCCGACGGCTTCCACCCGGCCCTCGTTGAGGAAGATGATCTTGTCCAGCCGCTCCACCGTGGAAATGCGGTGGGCAATGAGCAGGGTGGTTTTGCCTGCCCGGCTGTTCTTGAGGTTATCGAGGATGATCTTCTCGGTGCTGGTATCCACCGCCGAGACGGAGTCGTCCAGGATCAGGATGGGCGCGTCCTTGAGCAGGGCGCGGGCGATGGAGATGCGCTGCTTCTGACCACCGGACACCGTCACGCCGCGCTCGCCCAGAACGGTCTCGTAGCCGTCCTTGAAGTCCACGATATTATCCCGCACATCGGCCATGCTTGCCGCCCGCTCGATGTCCTCGGGGGTGGCATCGTCCACACCAAAGGCAATGTTGTGGGCGATGGTGTCCGAGAACAGGAAATTATCCTGCGGAACGTAGGCACAGGCATTGCGCACCGAGTGGATGGAAAGGCTGTTCACATCCCTGCCGTCCACAAACAGGGTTCCGTCCGGCACATTATAGGTGCGCAGCAGCAGGTCCACCAGGGCGGTCTTGCCCGCACCGGTCTTGCCCACGATGCCCACGCTCTCACCGGGCTCCACCCTGAAGGAAATGTCCTGCAGCACATCGTACTCGCCGTCCGGGTAGCGGAAGTTCAGGTGGCGGAACTCGATGCCGCCTTTGGGGTCGGTCAGGTCGGCCACGCCGAGGCGGTCGGCCACATCGATGGGAGCATCCATCAGCTCGGTGATGCGGTTCAGGGAGGCCTTGCCGCGGCTGGTCTTTTCGATCAGCATGGACACAGCCATGATGGGCCAGACGATGGCCTCAAAGTAGCCGATGTACTCCACCAGCTGGCCGGCGTTGAACCGGCCCTGATAGACCAGATAACCGCCGTAACCCAGAATGATGCAGACCACGGACTCCACGAACAGGGTCACCAGCACCTCCAGCAGGGTGGCGATCTTCGTGTAGGTCACGTTGATCTCCTCGTTTTCCTTGTTCAGCTTCCGGAAGGCCTGCAGTTCCTTGTACTCCTTGACAAAGGCCTTGATGACCGCAATGCCGGAAAAGTTCTCCTGCGCGAAATCGGAAAGGCCGGAGAAGGCCTCCTGCCGCTCCTCCCAGCGCCGGGTCATCACCTTGCTCATCTGGGTGCCGATGGCAAACATGATCAGGGCCGGGATCAGGGCCAGCAGGGTCAGCCGCACGTCCATGGTCCACATCTTATAAAGAGCCAGCAGACCCAGGGTCAGCGCGTCGAAGAACATCAGCACGCCGTCGCCGAAGCACTCCTGAATGGTGTCCAGGTCGTTGGTGTACAGGCTCATCAGGTTGCCGACCTTGTTCACCTGATAGTACTGCTGGGACAGCCTGCGGCTGTGGTCGAACATCCGCTCCCGCAGGTCTGCCGCGACCCGCACCGCCGAGCCGAAGAAACAGATGCGCCACAAAAAGCGCCCAATGACCATCAGCACCACGATCCAGATCATGGGCAGGCAGATGTGCTGCAGCAGCACCTCTTTGGTAAAGAGCAGCGTCTCACCGTTCACCACCACCTGGCCAAGGTTCACCCCGTTGATGACCAGCCGGTAGAGCTGGGGGATCAAAAGCTGGATGTAATCCACCGTCAGCAGGGCGGCAAGGCCCAGCAGCAGTACGGGAGCATGCTTGAGGTAATACCGGTTGATGTACTTTCCGAATATCACTGCGTTTTTCCCTCCTTTTCCAATTCCAAAAAAGCTTTCAACGTACAAAAAAGCCGCTGCATCACACGACGAATCATGTTTTGCAGTGGCTTGTTTGTCTGGAGCGGCCGACGAGGCTCGAACTCGCTACCTCCACCTTGGCAAGGTGGCGCTC
>OIYD01000109.1_pt1 | contig 79837 bp, 69 predicted proteins | sample 1588141 | NCBI WGS metagenome assembly OIYD01 (sample SAMN03283259) | human gut metagenome | biome: human-associated habitat; material: feces | host: Homo sapiens | place: USA | collected 2013
CTAAAAAATAGGCACTACACTAATTCAAAATGTCCTTGACAAAGGGGACAGTTTATTTTTAACAGCTTCCCTTTATAACTATTGTCTACGAACAATAATAGATTATTTTTATCAAATTTCATTTTGACATTTATATATCTATTTTCTTCAACCTTCTCTGCTGCTTCCACTGCATTTTCCAGTAAATTTCCCAATATCAGACTCAGATCAGCTCCTTTAAAAGGCATTATCATCGGAATACAAATATCCGTTTTAAAAATTATTCTTTTGTTTTGGGCAGTTACATACCAATATCCAATAAGTGAATCAATCACAATATTCCCACTATTCGATATTGAGGCAATCACCATACCGCCCTCTCCCATAATTTCTTCAATAAAACCTGTCATTTTTTCATATTCTTTATTTTCTGCATAAGCAAGAATGGAAATAAGATTATTCTTCATATTGTGTTTTATATCTCGCAACTGCAACATTGAAAGTTCTCTTTCTTGCTGATGACGTTCGCATAATTCCAGTTGCTGTTCATATACTGCTGCCATTCTCCTTAACCGCAAATCATCAGCCAACTTCATATAGACATAAAATATCAATATGTTCATACCAAGTAAAATAAGTACAGTAAATGTAGAGTTTATACGAGTACGTCCATTATTATTTGTAAATCCAAGCATAAATATATTGTTCATGATATAAATGCTTCCTGTTGGGATCAACACAAGTAAAATACTGTATCTGACCGGCAATTCTTTAATATCATCATCTGTGAACACTTTCTTTAATGCAAGAATTACTGCATTAAAAAATATTTTTGAAACAAAAGAGCCTACTTGGCGAACTGCAGCATATTGAGGCCAGTATGTTATCAAAATATAGTTGCACAGGGTTTCCATCAACATCCAAATCGCGTTAAAGGTAATTACAAATACACCTTTGTTCCACCATCTGCCTTCATAAGTCATCATAACTGCCAAAAACGTAAACATAATCGTCACAGCAATATTGATATAGGCTGGAAAACTAATAATTGTTGTTATTCCAAACTGCCAAACCATAAACAGCGTTATACCGATTACTGACAAACATCTTTTTTTCTTCCGAACAAAAAATATATCGAAATAAAAAAAGAATAAATATACTGCCCAAAGGCAAAGCAATATATCTATCCCACACATTAATACCCTATTCGTCCACATAAAACGTATCCTCCATAGAACAATATTGTTCACTAATTATCTTTCTCCGGTCTTCACTGATTGAAATTTTTTGTCCATTATCCATTACTACAGAGTCATAAGATTGTCCGGATATATGCTTATAATTCACCAGAAAAGACTGATGAACCCGCAAAAAAGAAATTTTACATGTTTTAAGGGTTTCTTCAATCTCATTAAGTTTTCCGTACAGTTCAAGGATTTCTTGTTCCGTTACAATAAATATTTTTCGTTTATTGCTTTCAAAATATAAAATATCCTTGATTGGTACTTTATGATTCATACGTTGATAACTATAGCGAAAATAAAAATCTTCACTATTAATGTCTTCATATACCGACTTAAAGCACTTTTCCATTATTTTATCTGTTACAGGTTTTACAAGAAACTGAAACGGTCTTACCTCAAAGGATTCCCTCATATAACTTTCATGGCTCGTAACATAAATAATTCGCACATTTTTATCGTATGTTCTAATTCTTCTAGCTGCCGAAATACCATCTTCTTTATCCATTTCTATATCCAGATAAATAACATCATACCTCTCACCTGCTACGATAGCATCTGCTAAACTTTTTCCATTCCAGAATACTTCTATTTCAGTATCAACAAAATTTCTTTTAGCTATATCCTGGAGAAGTCCTTCGATTTTTCCAGTTATTTGAATATCATCATCACAAATTGCTATATTTAACATTTACTCCACTCTCTTCTGCATGTTTGCTGATTTTTTCTTCTCACTCGTTTTTTTTACTATTTGTATAATTGACCAAATCATCTCCTGATCACATGGATCTAACTCTTTATACACTTCCACTAAATCGTAATATTCGTCTAGTACTTCGTTCATTTTCATCTGCCCATTCAAATCTCTTTTTACATCTGAAACTCCCAGCAAATAATCTGTTGTTACATTGAAGTAAGCAGCAATCTTTTTTAGAATATCTACTTTTATTAACGTAACATCTCTTTCGTACTTACTCAACATTTGCTGTGTTATCCCTAATTCTACTGCAAGGATTTCCTGTATTAATCCTCTTTTCTCACGTAATTGTTTAATACGACTTTCCATAATTGCCTACCTCTTAATCATGTTGTACTATCATGCTACCCTATTTCATTCATAGCGATACAAATAATAGAAGTAATCAATTACGCAAAATACGAAGACGAGCAGTGCGATCGCACTGCTCAAATCTTATTCATGTAGCCATATAAATGATGTTGTTGCGGAATATATTTCCTGATAAATAATATCCGCCATTTCACTTTCAGAAGCTTCTTTATTTTTTTCTCCTATTTCTCTTCCCACTTCATTGTTATGTAAGTCCATATCTCTATGTGCTGTTTTTGGATATCCGTCTGATTCTGTTCCTGTAACATCTTTGTCTTCATGAGCAGTTGCAAATAACTCTGCTCTTTCTTTTCCTATTAAAACAGTCATTTCAGCATTCCAAATTCCATGACGAAAAGCATCACTTCTGTTTCCTAAACCATTTGTCCCAAATTTTGCCTCTGTCTGCGAAGTAGCAATATTTTTTGCTTTATTTACCTTTAGGGCATCAAAAGGATAACGAATACATAGTTTCTTTTCTGAATCTGTAAGCGCATTCCAAATATCTATAATCCCTCTTTCCACATCTTGATGATTGGCTTCCAAAAAAGACATGAGCATTTCTTCTGAATAATCTGGGTGAGTAGCCTTAATGTTCTGGATTTCTGCAATCAATTTTTCAAAATCCCCTTCTTCTGCACCAATCAAATCACTTCTTTGCTGGTCATTTTCGCTTGCCATAACAGAGAATGGAAAAGCCATTATCACCACCAGCATTAGGCTGAATACTTTAAATAGTTTCTTCATAGAATATACCTCCGATCTCATATTATGATTATATTTTACCATATTTAATGTACTATCCCATCTACATGTAATTTTTTCGATTCCCTGTGTAATAATTCCCATAGAGGCATTTTCAAAAAAAAGAATGGCAGTATTAAACAACCGCCATTCCACTCTTCATATACTTTTTACCACAGTAAAATGCAACCAAACCGGTATCTTCCAAATTTACCCATTTTTAGCATTTTCTATCTTTATTTCACTTCTATTTTTACTGTTCCTGAAAAATCATTACCTAAAATCCCGATATAATTACTGCCATCTGGTAATGTTATTGTATTTTCATAAGTACCTGTTGTTTTTATTAAAGTTTTAGGTTCATTGCTACCAGAAATAATGAATATTTCAGCTTCTCCTTTTGTTATTTCTAGGTTACAAAACAATTCAACCTGCTTCCCTGCCGCTCTTTCTATTGTTGTTCCTCCAAAAAGATATTCTGTATCAGAAAATTTTTTGTACTCTGCTTGATATGTCCCCGTATAATAATCTTCCCCATAATCTCTTTTCCCTTGCAGGTTTATATCATTGGTTAATTGTACTTCTCCCACCTTTTCGACTACTGCATTATATTTTTCCAACACCTCCTCTTTTGAACACCCAGACAATAACAAGCAAAACATTAGAATAAAGAAACAACTTTTTTTCACTTATAACCACCCTTTCTTTGGTTTGACTTTTTTTGTTTTTGTACGAGTTTTTTTGTTCTCCTTTTCTTTCATTGTTACGACTAAAATTACAGAAATAGCGACAATAATTATCAAGCTACATAAACACAATGGAAAACTCCATTGTACGGATGTATCATAACTTCTATACCCAATTAATCCCAGACTTGCAGTAATAGGATATATATTAGCCAATGTCATATTTCCTGCTGCAAACATACCTCCATATCCATACACAAAAGCAACAATGACACCTATCATAAAGCCGCCTGATAGTCTGCTTGTTATAACAATAATTGGTAATACCGATAGATACAAAAATAAATTTTCCAATGTTATTTGTACTAATCCTTGGATTACCAAATTTACTGTAAATCCAGGAAAACCAACTATACACTCTGCAATTAACGTAAATATCGTACAAATAAGCCCAAATAATATTGATAACATTGCACATACAATAAGTTTTCCTACCAACAACTTTTTAAATGAAATTGGAATGGTAATAATATTCTTCAAAACATCGTCTTTTTCTTCCCGCGATATAATATATCCAGCAATCAACGCTATGCACATTGGGAAAATCATTGACATATTATTTTTGATTACCTGCTCTATTAAGTATCGAAAATCCCATACAGATCCATCATTAGCCATAGAAGTAAAAAGTGTCAATAGAACAGAGAGTAGCATAAGAGCTATCCCCGCCCATATAATATGATAACGTTTTAATTTCAATAATTCGGTTTTTACAATAGTCCTCAATTTTATTCCCCCCTTTTCTTGTACAAACAGTCAATTAATAGTATTGAAATTCCTGCCATAATCCCAAGAATTAATATTACTTGAAAAGTTGAAGGAATTAATCCATTCATTTGTTCAAGGTTCATATTAATTCCATGTCTTTTCATATCTCCAGCACTCCAAAATGTTGTAAGCGGCGTAGGAAGTAACCATAATATTGTCTTAGGTAATGCATCGAAAAGTGCTGTTGCACTCATATTTAAAACGCTATAAAAAATACATAATAAAACAGAGAAAACATAAGTACGACTAAAAAATACCACTATAACAATCAATGGTAATGTTCCTGCGGTAATAAATATTCCTGTTTCAACCGCCAGAAATATTTTGTATCCTAAACCGTATACATCTAACGTAAACATACCAACCAGAACTGTTGCTACCGTTGATGCTATGCAAAATATAACGCCTATAATAAATAGCACTATAATTTTTGCTGTAACTACTTGCGTACTGGATAATGGGATTGTTTTAATATTTTTAAATGTATCATTATCACGTTCAATAAAAAACAACATAGCAGCTACTACTCCGATAATACAGGGTAATAAAAATTGGATTCCATACCCCAATACCATATTGAATAATCCGTCAAATGCGTCCGCTTTATCAATATATTGCTCCATCATAGCTGGTGTTGTCATTAAATAAGCCAATGGAAGCGGAAACATAAATGCAGCTAAAGTTACTAAAAGAATAAACTTTTTTCTTTTCAGTTTTTGAAATTCAACCTTAACTAATTTAAGCAATTCCTTCACCTCCGGTCACCCTTTTAAAATAATCTTCCAATGTTTCTTCGCATAAATGAACTTCTGTAATTTCCAATCCTTGCTTTACAAAAACATAAGTAATTTCTGATCTAGGGATTGTTGTATTATATAATTGAAGTCTATTTTTATCACATATTTGAAAATCATCACATTCAAATTCTTTTCTTAAAATTTCCGCTGCGCGCTGGCTATCCGATACCATAAAATTGACATAGCGACTATTTTTTTTCGCCAATTCTTTCATACTTTCTTCTTCAAGTAAAATTCCCTTATCAATAATTCCTATATCATCTGCCAGTAATTCTATCTCTGATAATATGTGACTAGAAATCAAAATAGTTTTTCCCTGAACATCACATAACTCTCTAATAAACGAACGTACCTCTGCAATACCTATAGGATCCAAACCATTAATAGGCTCATCTAATATCAGCAAATTGGGATTGTGCATAACTGCCAATGCAATGGCCAGTCGTTGTTTCATCCCAAGTGAATATTCCGCAAATAACTTTTTATCACGATAGGGCAAACCGACAACTTCCAAAGCATCTCTTACACACTTACTTTTATTTAATCCTCTAAGCTCCGCAAAAATACGAAGATTTTCAGTCCCAGTCAAATTAGGATAAAATCCTGGTGATTCTATTAAACTACCTATATGCGGTAAAATATCTTTACTATTGGTTTCCATACTTTTCCCAAATATTTTTATGTTTCCCGATGTCGGTTTTGTTAATCCTAACAGCATTTTCATTGTAGTCGTTTTTCCTGCTCCATTACGTCCCAACAGTCCATAAATTCTTCCTTTTTTCACATGCAAGTTCATTGCAGAAACACTCTTTTGCTCTCCATACTGTTTTGTTAAATTATTGGTTTGAATAATATATTCACTCATTTTTTTATACCTCCTTTTTTTATACTGTAATTATATACCAACTACATTGAGATTTCCTTGAAGTAACCTTGAGGTAACCTTGAGATTTTCCTTTTTCTCTATACTTCTTTTTCCACAAGATGTATAATAATTTAAACTATAAAATTTTAGGAGATAAAAATATATGTATGATAAATTTATACTTATTGTTGATGATGAACAAGAACTACTCACCCTTATTAAAACAATATTTGAAAGAGCAGGCTATACAAAAATAATGACCGCAACATCTGGAGAAATGGCTTTACAAATAATAAGAGAAACTCTACCTGACATGGTTATTCTTGATGTTATGTTACCTGGTATAGACGGATTTGAGGTATTACAAGAAATCAGAGCCCTCAGTAAACTTCCGGTTCTTATGCTGACCGCCAAAGATGCAGCCGAAGATCGTTTTTCTGGTTTTGAATTGGGAGCAGATGATTATTTAATCAAACCATTTTTGCCTAAAGAACTATTGTTACGTGTTCAAGCTATTTTAAAAAGAAGTTATCCTACAGAGAAACGAATTATAGAATTAGAAAATTCTTTTATAGATATTGATAAGGCAGAAATACATCGTGAAAATAAAACTATTCCTTTGACTGCTAAAGAATACAATATATTATTAAAACTTGTAGATAATGCCAATCACATTGTAACAATAGGAACTCTTTGCCAAACTGCTTGTGGTGAAATGTGGCAAGGGTATGAAACTACCCTCATGACACACATTCGACATCTTCGAGAAAAAATCGAAAAAAATCCTTCTTCTCCTGTTTCACTGCTAACAGTTAAGGGGCTAGGGTATAAATTGCTAGTGAAAGGAGTAAAATAATGAAGCTTGCCAAGCGATTTTTTAAAAAATATCTTCTTTCCACCCTTATTATATTGATTTTATTTTTTGTACTAAATATTATTTTAATATGTGGGACTTTACTCATGGCATGGAATAATTCTACTGATCCAGATATACCCGTCCAAACCATTAGCAAAAATATCACGCTCAATGTAGATGGAACAATTTCTTCTACTGATTATATAGAAAATATTCTAAAAAATAAAAGTGCCTGGGCGATGATTTTAAACGAACAAGGAAATGTCATTTGGGAAAAATTTTTACCTGAAGAATTGCCAAGAACCTATTCAAATTTACAAATAGCCAAGTTTAGTCGGTGGTACTTACAAGAATATCCTGTTTTTATCCAAGAACATTCTGCCGGCTTATTGGTTATCGGGTGCGAACCTAATAGTATAACAAAATACAATTTTTCAATAGATATTAATTATATTCACAGCCTAATAGTCGGTATCTTTTTAATGATTTGTTTTAATATATTACTGATATTTATATTATTCTGGCGTAATACACATAAAATAGAAAAATCTATAGTGCCAATCATTGACGGTATTGACTCTATTGCTCAGGGAAAACCCATTACCCTTTCAGAAACAGGTGAACTTTCAAGTATAAATGCTGAACTAAATAAGGCTGGAAAACATCTTCTACAAAAAGAACAGGCGCGTGCCGAATGGATTAATGGTGTTTCGCATGATGTCCGGACACCTCTTTCTATTATTTTGGGATATGCTTCTGAAATCGAAAAAAATGAAGATGCTTCGCAACCTGTACAACTACAAGCAAGTATAATTCGTAAACAAAGCGAAAAACTCCGTAGCCTAATCGCAGATTTAAATTTAACTTCAAGACTAGAATACTCTATGCAGCCTTTAATAAAAACCAGTTTTTCTCCTGTGGAAATTGCCCGCCAAGTAATCATTAGCTTTATGAATGGACCAATAGACAACAAATATTCTTTTGATTTTCATTCATCATCTGATATGATTCCAGTATTGATCAAAGGAGATACGGAACTTTTTTCAAGAATGCTAAGCAATCTAATTCAAAATTGTATTAATCATAATCCTCATGGTTGTGAAATAACAGTTGAAATTTTAAAAGAAAATGATACCTGTATTATTTCCGTCATTGATAATGGTGGCGGTATGACTTCTACACAAATAGAAAAAATGAATAGTGGTATTTTTCCTAATAATATGTACAATTCAAATGGGGAGTCTGTTCATGGATTTGGTCTAAAATTGGTTTACCAAATATTAACCGCCCATAACGGAAATATCAAATATGAAAATATACTTCCTCATGGCTTAAAGGTCACATTAGAGATACCTATTGAACATATTGATCCACATGAAGAAAAGATCTCTTAAAAGAACAGGTGAAAGCCATTATCTGACTTTCACCTGTTCTTAATTATTTACACTATCATAATATGCTCCCTTTAACTGAAGTAGTTCCACATGTGTTCCGGATTCAATTATTTTTCCTTTTTCAACTACGTATATTATATCAGCATCTTGTATGGCATTCAGTCTATGTGTAACTACAATCTGGGTAATATGTAGTTGTTTCAAATTATTACATATTCTTCGTTCTGTAAGAGGATCTAAGTTGCTTGTGGCTTCATCAAAAATAATAACTTCCGGTTTCAGTGCCAATGCTCTTGCTATAGCAATACGCTGTTTTTGTCCTCCTGAAATGTTCTGTCCATTTTCTCCCACAAATGTATTAAGTCCCAATGGAAATTTTTCTATATCATCTTTCAGTTCTACTAAATCTAAATAATGATATATTTCCTCATCTGTCAACGTATTTGTAATATCCACGTTTTCTCTAATTGTTCCATTCATTGCCATTGGAACCTGAGTAACTATGGCAAATATCCGATCTATATCCTCTTTGCATATTTGTTTTATATCTTCCCCGTTTACTAAAATTTGTCCTTGATAATGAGAAAAGACGTTCAATAATAATTTTGTAATTGTAGTCTTTCCACTTCCTGAACTTCCTACAAATGCTATCTTCTCCCCCTTTTTTAGCATCATACTAACATTCTCTACATCTGGCTTCGTGCTTCCATAGTAAGAAAATGTTACTTGCTGCATTTCCATAGACTCAAATGAATTAATATGCTGAGTACCATTTTTACGGTTAGATTTATAATTCATTAACTCTTTTAAACGAATCATTGTTTCCTTTAAAACATTAATTTGGGGTACCACCAAAGATAGAGTTTGAAATGGACCTGTAAAATATCCGGCAAGTGTAACAAAGGCTATTAACGTTCCTAATTCCAACCTATTATCACAAACCAAGTATCCTCCTATAACGTAAAGTATCAATGAAGAAGCTATTGAAAAAGCCCCCACCACCGACTCCATAATATCACTTATTTGTACACGCTCACGTAATCTCTTAATTAAATGCTTATAATCCTGTTTCAGACTATCACTCAGCATATTCTCTATTCTCATGCACCTTATTTGCTGGATATTAGTCAAAGTTTCTACCATTCGTGCCTGTAATGCACTCTGATCTGCAATATAATTTTTAACCTTTATTCTAGCTTTTTGATTTAAAATCATTACTATTGTTATCTGTATAACAGTCATTACTATTATAACTGCAAACAATGGTATTGACTGTGTTATCATCATTATTCCGCAAAAAACAGCAGTAACCACATCTATCACTGTTGAAATTAGAGCTGTTGATATAAATTCGTATATATCACTGACACTATTAAAGCGATTTTCAATATCTCCTGATGAATGGCTTTCAAAATAACTTAAATCAATATCAAATATTTTATTCAGCATTAAAAATATAGTATCTTTGTATATATTATTCTGTAAAATAAGTATTACCCTTTTTTTAGCTAAATTTGCAAGTAAATAACTTAATGCCACTGATAATATCAGTAACGTATATTTTACAAAATTGAAGCCTAATGTATCATACGTTATTTCATTGACTATTTTTTTTATAATGAGCGGTGGAATCAATATAATTCCCTGTGTAACCAACGTTAGAATACTTGCCAGAAATAATTTGCTTTTATTTATAGGTATAAGAAAAGACTCACGTTTCTCACGTTTATAATTCTTTTCTGTTGGTCGAACACATACAAGTACATCTAAAAAATTCTTTTTAATATATGAATAATCAACCTTTTCTTTTCCTTTTAAAGGATCTAAAAGTATATATTTCCCATATTTTTTCTCCGCAACTACAACATAATGATTTTCTTTTGAACACATGATAATCGGTAAACATTTTATCAAATTTTCTTCGGTTTCGTAGTTTCCATACGCCTTAAATGAAAAATTATGTTCTTCCGTAATTTCTTTCATTTTTGCTAAAGACATACCATTTCTTCCAATACTTGTTGTAGCTTTTAATTCACTAATATCTATCTTATATTTATAATATTGGAAGATCATTGTCAATGCTGCTATACCACAGTCTGTTGTCCCCATCTGGCGAATCAATGGCACGCTTTTTTTGTGCATAAATACACCTCCTAGTATAATAAATTAGTATTGGAAATAATAAATTCTATTATTTCCAATACTATCATTTTAGACTTCCAGAGCAATTACACAAGGTAAATCTTTTTTTATATCTCGCAGCAAAGAATATCCCATGCCACATAGTCCTGTCATAAATCCTTGCAATTTATATCCATATAGATACGCATTATCGCAATCAAATACACCATTACATACATTCTCAGCAATAATATCACGAATATCTACATAATATTTTTCTATCTTTTTATCTGAATGGTCTTTTAAATATTCAAATAAAATTTCTGTATTACCTAAATTACCATGACATAGACAATTGTTTCCTAAAATTCCCTCTTTTAATATTGTATTCACTGCCACTTTTATATCATTTTCTATCAAATCCGAATACCGCCCATTCAATATGACATTTACTTTAGATCGGCTAAGCAATATGCCTGCAGCGCCATGACACCAAGCAACGGTAAAACTTCCTCCATCAGATGCTTTTTCTCCTGCATATACCCTTTCGTCTTTCCAATTTCCTTTTTCTTTCACAAATAAAGAATTTTCAAATTTAATGCCATCGAGCAGTGATAATAAATACTCCTCTTTCTGAGTCACTTGCCATAGTTTTGCCAGTGCTAAAACTATTCCAGATGCTCCATGTGAAAATCCCGCTAACGGCGAAGTTCTTCCATCTCCATTCCATCCGCCTTTAATAGAGCCTTCCTTTTCCTGAGCATTTACTATTATATCTCCTGCTATTTCTGCCGAAACGATATACTCTTTATTTCCGGTTAGCTGATACATATTGATTAATGTAATAACTGCGCCTGCATTACCATAGACAAGATCAAAACTGTTATCTCTGGTAATCGCTTTCTTTAATATTTTATAGTGCTTTTTTGCATAATCCAAATATTTTTCTTTATTTGTAATTTTATACAGTACCTCATAAGTGTACATTATAGACGCCTCTCCACCAAAGGCGCCACTGCTTTCATTTTCTATTCCCTCATTTCGTTCACACATCTCATCTGTGTATGTAAATAATTCCTTTTCAATCGCATTGCATATAATAAGGTACTCCTTTTGGGGATCAACAGCATACAATGCGTTAAAGAAAATTGCTAGCCCAGACATTCCTTCATATAAATAGGTACCAAGTGGTCTTATATCCCATGAGCAGTCATCTTCATTTCCTATTAGAGTAACACCAATCCAATTAACTTCTGTTCTATCTTTATTAAAAACAGCAGTTTTTATAAGAGAATCAGCCAATTTCTGAACAGCTTTTAACAGATGAGCCTTATTTTTTTCTCTGTGCGGAATCATTTTCATTTGTTGAAGCTCTATCTTTTTATCCTCAACCTGAAATTCGTTTATCTCTGTCAGAATAATATTCATGAACATTAATTGCCTTTTTAAATCATCTTCATCTAACAATACTATCTTTTTCTTTAAGTGTTCCAAACTGGTATATTCAAAATAGTCTTCGATTTTCTCACCTTCTGATCCGAAAAGAGATTTACCTGATGTATTGAGATAAAAATATGGAATGTCCATGTTTAACATGTCTTTTATCTCACATTTCACAACACCTTTATCTCCTTGTGTATCTTCATACTGTTTAAATAAACTACACAAAAACATTTGTCTATCTCTTCCATCTTGCATAAAATCCGGATGAAAAGATGTGTGTAATAACATAGAATATCTTTGGGTATCCTGAACTAAATGGCGAATATTTAAATTACCAAACATGTCGGCATATTCAAGAAACTTTTCTTTGTTCTCCAAAACATATTTATACGCATCTTCAAATCCTGCATTTATTTCTTTTAGATAATGAAATGCTGATACATTTTCTCCATCTAATTTAACAAGATTTTGATTTACTCCAGTTGTAGGATGTTCATATACAAATCTCATATTTGAAGTACATAAATCCGCTATTTTAGGAATAACTATAGGATATTCCTTTCCCTCACTACCTTTAATTGCACTCATATCTACGCCTTGGCCCAAATTTGAAAACCTATAGTGTGGCAATAAACCTGAGTATAATACTGACTCATGAAGGATATAATTTATTTCCTCCTTTGCAGAATTTGTTCTCCCTCTTCTACGGTTATCTAGTATAGTTTCTGCATCTATAATAATTGGATATTCTCCTGCGGCAATCACATTTTCTTCATGTAAATCATTTGTATTAAGAATATAACTACCGAAAATCAATATTCCAAATCTATAAAAATACCGTCTAATTTCATCCTCTGTTTTACAACTTTTATAATATACAAATTCCTCCCAACCATACTCCTGACAATCTAATATTTTTGGTTCATACATCTCATATTTACAACCAGCATTTATCTTTCCCAGAAAATCGAAATACACTTTTTCAATTTTTAACGAACGTGGTTTATACACAATTTTAGTGCCATTATCCAACTTAAGGATACTTACCCCATTCCCTTTTCTATGAGAATCCGAGATATTAGAACTTATTTCAACTACATTTTTAAATTTTAAACCTCCACAAAATTTATTCGCAATTTCATTTTTATCTTTATTAAGTCTTTCTAATAAAAGTACATAATAAGAAGATAAGTTTTCTACGGTTTCTGTAACTGAACGTAGTAAACATGGATATATATTGAAAAGCTCCTGTTTATACGATTTCTTACTTAAAAAATTATTATTATAATAATCGTATTCTTCCTCTGAATTTCTTCCATTCAGTTTTCCCGTCTTCTTACAAAGATACATTTCAAACATTAATATTCCAAGACTGATCTTCCCTAATCTCTCTAATAAGGTATTTGCGTATGTATCTATAATAGAATCCGTCAAAAAAAGACTTGTTCCATTTTTTAATATGTCTATTCCGTAATTGATTAAAGGTATAAAAAAATTATCAAATGCCAATTTTTCTCCTTTAAATCCGGAATAGTTATAATTGATTGGTTTTTCAAATAATTCTATTTTTACCTTTTCCATTTCTGACATCACGTGATTGTTTTCACATACATAATTTTCAGAATTTAAAACTTTTACTAAATCAATACCATAACATTTCTCAGCAACTCTTAATGTATCTTCTCCTAAAATCTTTTTCCAATATTCAAATATATCTTTTTTATTTTCTGCTTCTGATGTTGTATAACTTCTTTCTGTAAAATATGATGCTCTCTCAGTATTCATGTTCTTAAACACCCCATTCTGCTTTCCATTTCAACTCACAATTCGTATCTGTACTGCACAAACTTCAATTAACGCTTACCCTCTTTATCAACACCTGTGTTTATTTCTTAGGGCAGCAAGGTTTCAGCAAAGTACCAAAATAGCATTCTGCTGTACTTGTACATAAAACTCCGCCGGAATTTCTGGTTTCACCAGCTCCTGCTACAAATTTGTTTAAATCTGCTTCCTGCAGCTCCATCATAACGTTACCAGCCGGATTGCTAAAGTTTTCTTCTCTTGTAATAGGATTTCTCATTTCACTCATAATTATTTCTCCTTTCATAAATCAATTTTGTACAGTACAGATACTAATTCTAAATTGAAATGGTTGAATTATTTTCTTCTGTTCCTTACATTTTAGATAATACACCTTTTATTTCTTGAAATTTTATTCATGTAATAAAATCGACTGTCTATGTAATTTTTGTTAGAATATTAATAGTTTTATTTTTTCACATCTTCCATATAAAAATATTACTGTCTACCAACGTAACCGTTCAAAACAAAAATCTTTTCTACAATGTCAAAAGCGGATATGCGCTAAATCGCATATCCGCTCCAAATTCTTTTAAACCGCAAATAACATTTCCCTATATATTCTCTGCAACTCTCATAATATTCAATTATCCCACCATATTTTTCGGTATTTGCTAGGTGTCCTCCCATACTTCTGCTGAAACGCCTGGTTAAACGTCCTTTGGCTTTCAAATCCGAATTCAAGATAAATATCCATAATCCTTTTATCTGTATTTTCCAGCAGATTGGAATAATAATGATGTAATATTCATCACTAAAAATGATTATCAAATTTCAACAAAAAGATGTAAATAATATCAAATACACCGTCTACCTTTTACCTCATTTTTTTTAATCAATCTTATTTCCGCTTACCAACATTTTCTTTTTTTAAAATCTTAGAAGTTTTTACAAGTGCTTCTATTAAAGTTAAACCTGTCAGAATTACAGCAACTCCCATCATAAATAATGTCCATGCTTTGCCCTTATCAAAGGTTACCAAAATAGCTATCATTGCTACAGGCATATTTATATACCCTAAACTTGTTGCCCATTGAATAAAAAAATTCGGCCAAAACTTTTTCTCTTCTTCCACTTCATTCACTGTTTTCACTTTTTTAGCGAAATAAAACATACAGACTATAGATACAGCTATCAGTATTATCTTCCATACGCAATTAGCGTTCGTTTCCTCTGGTGGAAAAAAGGTATCTATCATGATAACTGCTATTCCAATGATAAACGCTATTTCACTATACAATCCTGAATAAGCGGAATCTTTCATGTCATTTACTTTTTTCTTTAAAGCAGTAATCATAAATTGGTGGTACCATTTCGCACTTTTCTTATTTTCATTCATATCATATATCCTCCATTCGTAATAACATACCGTTTCATCTCAATTATATCTCCAGGAAACTACAGCTTTTTCAACCGATACCCCACATTGACCAATGTTTCGATAATATCATGTCCCATCTTTTTTCTTATCTTCCATATCACATATTCTACTGTTCTATATGGTATCTGATCGTCATGATAATAAATCCCCCATACAGAATGATAAATATTTGTCTTTGGCATTACCCAGTTTGGCTTTAAAGCCAGTAGGTATAAAACTTCAAATTCCCTGGGTGTCAGGTCTATCTCCTTTCCTTCGTAGATAACCTGATAGGACATTGGATTTAACTGTAATTTCCCATTGCCCAACACTACATTCTCTTTATATTCTGGAAAAACATACTTCATGTGTATGCCTCCTCTTGATTGGTAAATTCAACTTTTCTCATTCCAGAAAGAAATACTGGACGAAAACTTCCCGCCCAGCACTTCTTCAATTATCAGTTATTTTAATGTACTCTCTATATCCTCCGCTGCCTTTTCTATAATTTGAAGATACTCCTGGAGCTTTTCAGATTGGATATTTTCCTTTTCTGCAAGTGAATTGATTAGAAAACAACTTGCTTTTATGCAGCTTAGCGGATTTCGGATATTGCTCTGCAATTGTGCCCGCATAGTGCGATAATCATTGTCTATATTCAGTGTCCTTGTCGCTGCCTTTTCGCAAAGGTCCAGTAATGGATTGATGTACTCTGCTAATTCCTGCACTAGACTATTCAAATATCCACAACTAACTCTCTGCTCCAAACACTGTTCTAAAAGAATACTGTTCAAGTCATTTAACAGCAGTCTACATTCTTTTTTACATTCCATTTCAACAGCTCCATTCATACACGATAATCAATAATAGAAAATTTCTTTTCTCAGGTCACTATTTGTATATAAAATCATAGGCACCATAATTTGCGTCTAAATCTTCGCTTATGTACAGAGTTGCAGTACAGAGTAGATATTCCCAAACTTTTTACCGCATGATAGATAAGTGTAGTAAGCTAAAACAGTAAAGATATAGTTTTACATTTAAATCTGAAGAATCAAAATTAAACATGGTTCGTAAAAAATAGGGAGATCCTTAAAAGTTTCTCCCTAAAAAATCATCTCATAAAATTGTTGTTTTATATAATTCTCCCATCAACAATTTGTATGATCTCATCGGCATTCTGAGCCAGATTCATATCGTGTGTAATCATAATAATTGTTTTTCCATATTTTTTGTTCAAATTACGAAAATATTCCATAATTTCATACGAAGTATTTTGATCCAAATTTCCTGTAGGTTCATCGGCAAGTAATACCTCTGCTTTCGTAGCCAATGCCCGCCCGATACTTACCCTTTGCTGCTGCCCGCCTGACAATTCTCCTGGCAAATGCTTTTCTCTCTGTCTCAGCCCAAGAAACTGTATCAATTCATCAATATATTCATCATCTACGGTTTCACCCCCAAGAGTAAGAGGCAGAACTATATTCTCTCTTACATTCAGCATAGGAAGCAAATTAAATTTTTGGAAAACAAAGCCAATTTTTTTTCGATGAAATTCTGACATTTCGTTTTCTGAAAACTTCATAATATCTAATCCATCTACTTTTATACTTCCTTCTGTAGCCATATCCAAACCACCAATCAAATGCAGCAAAGTGCTTTTACCGCTTCCGCTTGGCCCTACAATTGCAACAAATCTTCCTTTTTCTATATTTAAGTTCACATGCCTTAAAGCCATAACTTCAACATTCCTACTGTTTGAATATTTCTTACTTAAGTTCCTTATTTCGATAACGTTCATACTCTTTCACCTCCGAAAAAAATACTAATTAATAACTATATAATCACAAAAGTTATAATATTAATCTCCAATTATTCAATATAGTTCATGTCCTCAATGATATTTTTACTAGAGGATTTTTTTACTATCCAATAAGATATAAATGCACAAACTGCCAATGTAGACAGGCATACTAATAAGTAAATCACTACATCAAATTTATACACATATCCAAAGTTTTTCAAATCAGATTGACTATACAAATATCTGCTGATAATTTGTGAAGCTCCATACCCCCCAATAAACGACACAAAACAGATGTTAGCAATTTCTAAGATAACAATTTCTTCAACCGCCTTGTATTTTAATCCGATTGCTCTTAAAATGGAGTTTTCACGCTTTCTAGTTTGCACCCGAAACTTCATATTATTTGCAATATTAGTTAATGCTAATATCAAAAATACCAGAGCAATTCCCACAATGTTAATAATCTCTTTTTGGTACAACATATCCGCCTTGTCTCTTTCAGTAATCAAGCTTCTTGTTGAAACCTGGGAGTTTTTTGTGCCTATATTGATCAGCTGATTTTCTAATTGTATTTTTTCTTCATCGCTCAAGTTCTCTTTTCCATTTATATACATACTTTGTATTTTTGAGTCCCCAATCAACCCTTCTATATAGGCATCCTTTGTAATGAAAATCGGATATTGAGAATATTTCACGTCAGAAATATATGGGAATGAAACAACAGCCACTATTTTGTATTTCTTAGTTGTGTAATCTGATACATTATCCAAAAATCTTTCATAATCCTGCGTACCTGTTTTCATGTCTTCCCTATATTTTATACTGATCTGCTCTCCGACTTTATATTGAAATAACGGTTCGCCATCTTTATACCACCCTACTTTTTGGATTCCGGTTTTGTCATCACTTTCTCGCATTTCACAAAGAATCACCTCATTTTCTTTGATTTCTTCGGGAATAAACTTCCCATCAATAACATATTTTTGCAATTTTGCAAGTGCATTATCATTATATCCATACAGTACCGACTTATAGACTTGATCTTCTCCATCAAATCCATCATCTGAATACCCATAAATTTCTTTTTTCTTCGCATTTGAAGCATTAAAATATTCATTATTTTTTTCCACATCCCCATTATCTACAACACGAATTGGAAGCCCTGTAGCTGTTTCTATCTCTTTGACCTTATCTAAAGAGAGAATTTCTTTAATTGACTCTCTTGAGATTCCATAATCTGCCGTTTGGAATGTCAATACGTTCATAGCATATTCTCCATTAAAAAAGTACATTTCTTTTGTTTCATAATGAATATCATGTGCTATTTGTGCTTTATAAAACAACCCATAAAATAAACTTACTCCCATACATATTGTCAACATCATAAAAATGCTAGTTTTGAAATCACGGAGTACATATTTTAAAGACAAAATCCAAAAAGTGCGAAGTTTGCTGCTGCTTTTATCAATACGAAGGAATTTACTACTTCTATGGACATTAGGATCAACTTCATTAGAAATCACTTCTATAATTGATTTTTTATAAATGCTGTGACAAGCAACCAAACCTACGCAGGAAATCGCTACAGCTAGCAGAAGCAATCCAATTATAATCTGTATAACTGGAACAATCACTCCAAAGCGTACCCTTTCTCCATACAAATAAATAATCTGTTTTTCGTCTCCAGATAGTTTCATCACGCCCCGAGCAATTCCATTGCCTATACCTACACCCAATGGTACTGCTACTACATATATAATTCCTAACTCTAATAAGATATTTTGCTTAAAAATATTTTTTTTAATCCCTATTGCTCTTAAAACACCATATTGCTCTTGTCTCGCAATCAGCTGTATACGGTAAATTCCCGAAAAAATAATACAGAAGAACAAAAGAATTGCAGTAATGACAACTATATCTATACATAATAATTCCTCCATGTTCTCTCTTCCCGGGCTAGTTTGTATATTTTTCACTGGAATATCTAGCTTTGCAGCGGTTTTCTCTTTTTGATGTTCAATGTTCCAATTATTCTTATAATTTATATAGCTGATGTAGGGACCATTATATTCTTTTTCCAAACAGGAATACATCGTCAATAATCCAACTTGTTTATTTCTCAATACATCCGATAATATTCCAACAATTGTAAATTCTTGAACGACCCCTGTGTTCTCATTTTCCAAAGTGATTTCCTGATTTATGTCCGGTTCTTTTCCAAGGTTCAGTAGCACCCACTTTTCCATAACCACTTCCGTTTCATTTTCTGGCATTCTTCCTTTTTCAAGTCTGCCTGTAAGCGTGATTCCTAAATCATCCCCACATTGAAAGTAAATCCTGTTCTCATCGCAAAGTACGTATTCTGGTTTCTCAAAGATAGCCATTTTAGAAATATCGCTGTCATTTCTTAATATTTCCACCTGATTTTCATTTAGGCTTGTAATTCTAACGTCTGCAGGAGTGTGAGTTAGCATATTCTGCAACGCTTCTACTCTATGGTTGGTATGCATTAAAATAAGAAGGCCGCTTATTAACACTACAGTTAACAGAAAGCATAGAAATACTGTTACAGTATTCTTTTTATATTCTTTCATATATCGTAAATATAATTTCATAACTATACACTCCTTTCTTCTACAAGCTGATAATAATATTGTTTTTTTTGCATTAATGATTCATGATTTCCAATCTCTACTATTTTTCCCTGATTCAAAACTACTATCTCGTCTGCTTTCCTTATTGTTGAAAGTCTATGCGCTATCATTATAACAATCCTATTTTCATAATACTGTCGAAGATTGTCTAAAATATATTCCTGCGTTATATTATCTAATGCAGAGGTTGCTTCATCAAAAATAAGAATATCCTTAGACTGTAAAATCATACGTGCGATTGCAATTCGCTGACGCTGTCCTCCAGAGAGTTTCACGCCATTTTCTCCCACCTGAGTCTGATATCCATCCGGTAATTTTGATATAAATTCATCAATACCAATCCGTTTACAAGTTTCAATATAGTCCTCCTTTTTTATTCTATTATTATTAAGCGTTAAATTATTTTCTATGGTATCATCAAACAAAAAAGTGTTCTGTGAAACAATCGCGATATTTTTCCTCAAAGAGTATAAATTATATTCTTTTATATTCTTATCGTTAATAGTAATTTCTCCTGATTCCACGTCCCAGAGTCTATACAGAAGATTTATGATTGTTGATTTTCCGCATCCTGTTGCCCCAACAAGAGCATAAACTTTACCTGGTTTAAATTTGTAATTTATATTTTTTAAAATCTTATTATTAGAATAACTAAAGTTCACATTCTTCATATTAATTTGTGTAACATGATCCGGAATTTTCAGTCCCTTATTGTTTTGAACAATCGTACTAGAGGATTCCAGAAATCCATAAATTCTATCCAAAGATACCCACACACGCTGAATACTTTCGTTTATTTTAAGCAAGCCCATACACGGACCGATGAACATTGCAGTGTACTGTTGAAACGCAATTAACTCACCAAATTGAATACTTCCATTAATAATTTCCATTCCGCCAATAATGTAAACTAAAATAGTAGTCAAACTAGATAAAAATGTAGCTGACTGGCTACTTGCAGAAAATAATACATCTAACCGAATTCCTTTCCTTGCAAACTCTCCTTCATTTTTAAGATAGTGAATCAAAAAATAACGCCGAGCTTTAAGAATGACAATTTCTAATATGTTGCTGATATACTGTTCGATGATGTTATATACTTTCCCTGATTGTTCTCGAACTTCAGCAGTTTTGTTTGCAAGCACTCTGCTAAACTTACTCTGTACTACAATGGTAATAATCTGAATACCAATAATGATGCATAAAATAGTACTTTGAATATGGACTAACATAGATAAAGCAAAAAGAGAGGTAATAACATTTCTTACAAAATCAAAAACAAGATCGATTCCATAATTTTCAACCATGTCGGTATCATTATCTATAATATTTAAAACTTCTCCCGACTTCTGCTCTGAATAATATGCACCGGAAAAAGTGCTCAATTTTTTTAGAAGAAGATATTTATACCGAATTGTCATTTTTGTCTTCAGATATGAAAGATTATACTGCTGAAGCATATTTAATATGGCAATAGCTATCATAACGGCCATATATACCCCACCGTATACAAATAAAGCACTGGCATTTTTACCTCCAATGGCTACATCTATAATCCGCTGTAGAATAATCGGCAAAAATACACTCAATAATGTAAGCACAAACATTATCAGACAGCAAATTATACTTTTTATCTTGCTTTGCCTAAACGACTCCCTTAGAAATTTTCCAATCAGTTTGTATCTTTTTTTCATATTTTCACCATACGCTTTCTTTCATTGTAACTCCCATCTTCAAAGTGACTTTATGTATTTCACTAAAGTTCCAACCGTTAGTAAATGATATCTATTTACTTTTAAATAGTCTATTTTTATATCCATAGTTTTCTTCACATATTCCAAAAACGGAATAACCATTTCCATTTTTAGTGGTCCGGTTCTGGTCAGCAGTTCAATATCGCAAATCTGCTTGTCAGAAAATCTTTTTTCAAAATATTGACCTATAACCTGATACATTTCATTTAATATAGAATCGTTATTTTCCACAAACCAATCATTCTTTTCTGGAACTCGAAATCTAGTGGAAAGCTCACTCTCTCCCCATTCATTTCGCAAAGCTTTATCATATAACCAGTCACATACCGTTTCATAACTGATTTTATTAGTTTTTTTCTCCCAAAACATTTTACTCACAATGCCAGTTAATCTAGCAGCCGCAATACTATTGCAGGATGGTATCATAATATACTTATTTGAGGGAACAGCAACAACAGGCGTCACACAGTCCATAATGCATTGTACCGATTCACTTTTAGAGAACCAAAACCCACATTCTTTTTCAAGTATGCCGGCCCGTACTCCAATTACATTATCATAAGCAGCTGGATAACTGACATTCCCTTCATTTGACATTGATGCAATGATAGTAACATTTTGTTCCGATAGCTTTTTCAGGATTCTATATAATTTCTGATCAACTAATATATTGAAAGCCAAACTCATATTAATTATAGATACATCACTATTTATAAGGGATTCCAATGCAAATTCCAATGCAGCGAGATTTGATTTTCCATTTCCATCCAGTATTCCAATACTCACAATATCTACATATGGGCATTCGCTAACAATCATGGAAGCACAAGCGGTGCCATGACCACTTGTGTCATAAATATCCTCATTCTTTTCCAAACAACATCCCCTTTTTATAATCCTAGTTCCGCTGACATGGCTATTTTTAAATGCTTCGTGGTATAATTCGATTCCACTATCAATAACGGCTACTTTCACTTTCATATACTATTTTCGTTACATACTCTCCATACATATTCTGTACTTCATTCTTTCTACTCCGCAGGCTAATGGTGATGGTTTCAAATAATCATTGTTAGCAACTTTATTAATAATCCTACACCTTGTTTCACTACAGTATTTATACAAATCACACCCTTCGCATTCTGGAATAGTACAGTCTGAATAAGCAAGTATATGATCCCTCTTCTTCGTATCAATTCCGTGATATATATCTCCAATTAGAAATTCTGGATTACCAACTGCTAACATACATGGATATATATCCCCTTTGGGATCTATATGCATACTCGTAATCCCGCCAGAACAAATTCCAAGTTTATGTATCTTCCAATTATTCAATAAATCTTCGTTATTTTTATATGTCTCACATATTTTTCTAATCTCACAATTCAAGACTTTCAAATCCTCATCTGTAAAATTCCGATCGTAGAAATCATGCACAGGCACAATCAAATGGACACCTAAATCCACAAAATACTTTACATTTTCAAATAAGTTTTTAACTGTTTTATGGTTATATGTCATCCGTATTCTTACATCCGGCTTAATCTGTAAAACTTTCCTTATATTTTTATCGACAATTTCAAAAGATGGGGTCCCATCTACAAATGGTCTTGAATAATTTTGTGTACTCTCCTTTCCATCCATGCTTATTGTAAAGTCATCAATCTCTTCTGTTACAAATGAAATTATTTCATCATTTAATAGCGTTCCATTTGATGTCGTAGAAAAGCTGATAGAAATCCCACTCGCTGCTGCAAGAGCCTTTGCATTTGCTACAAGATATTGCATTTCACGGAAAGCCATAAAGGGTTCGCCTCCATGTAAAACAATCCATAAATACTTATCATTTATTGTATTCATATGTGTGATTACCAGCTTAAGAGCCTGATCAATTACCTGCTTATTCATTTTTTCTTTCTTCTTATTTTCACCTTCATAGCAGTAAACACATTTCATATTGCACGAAGATGTCAGCCAAAATGATGCCTGCATATTTTATTCCTCCCATATAACATGAAACAAATTATCATGTACAGTATTGCAATGCTCTCTCATGCTTCCATTTTTGGTATATTCCATAATCTCTACCGGGCACTTCCAACAAAACGGCATTACCTTACACCGGCGGCATTTATGATTGAATTTTAATAAATCTTCAATCATGAGCATTAAATTATTATTTGTAATTTTATCGAACTCTGAAATCTGATCAATATGACCTAAACTATATTTTCTGTCTTCAATTGTCTGGCAGGCATATACATATCCGTCATATCTTATATGATACTTTGAAACCAAATTCTGGCAATTCCCATATGTACACATACATTTTTCATCTTTTTTGATTTCTGCACCATGTTCATAAAGAACCCCACTAGAGGTAAGTTGTTTTTGATTTTCTAATGCCCTGCCAATCCATGAAATTCTTCTGAGAACAGGAAATGTGCCCAGTTTCCGATTCAAATCCAGAAATTGCTCTTCCAACTTCTCGTTATCCTCTGTTAATACCATTGACAACGAAATTGAATCAAATCCATTCAGTTTTAACAGCTCAACACTTTTTAAAACTTTTGCAAATACACCCCTTCCTCTAATTTTTCTGCTGCTTTCCTCATCGACTCCATCTACACTAATATCTATCCGATCAATATACTGAATAATATCAGATACATTTCCTTTGTGAATTAAGGTACCATTTGTTGCTAATATGATAATTCCCTCAAAAGCTTCCCGTAAAAACTTTAGATGTTCCAATAAATCATTACGCAACAGTGGTTCTCCACCTGTTATCGTTATTTTATCTGGTTGCCATTTGATAATCTTTTGTAAAATTTCTGTAACTCTTTGTGTTGTCATCTCTTCGCCCTGCTTACCAGCGCTAAAACAACAGTGCGTGCAAGTTAGATTACAACGATTTGTAATCTCAAATGCAACACTTTTTTGGAAAAAAAATTTCGCATCTCCAAGAATACCGATTTCTTCCATTTTGTCTAGCAGTTTTCCTATATATATTTGATCTTCCTCTCTCATAAAAGAGCGAACAAAATCCTTTCTTTCATAATTTAATTCCAATGCTTTAATAAAGTAATTATAGATTTCTTTTGTAATTCTCAGCCACATTCCAGTTAGTTTATTTGCCAGAATCACCTTGTTTTTATATTCTATACATGCGACATTACTATTTAGTTTCATCATACCAACACATCCTCATCCCAAATTTTTTTATACAAAATCTTCTTTTGGAATTTACATATTTTTTCAAAATTATCTGTCTGATTTAAATCCGAATAAAGATACAATTCCCCTGGACACGGCCAACAGAAAATATTTACCGGACATGTGCTACATTTTTCATAATTCTGTGGAAAATAATTCCACACTGCAGCCATATTCATATTTATTTCAAAAGGGAAATCCTGATTTTCTAAAATATTTCCCATGCAAAATTCATCCTGTACGAAATACTGACACGGATAAATATTCCCCCTGTAATTAATAAGAAGTTTTTCTTCTCCCGCTTTACAGGAACATGCCTGAATGACAGGCTTATTTATTGCAGGAATTGGACTATAATATTGATCATGCTCCAAAAATCCTCCTGATTCTTTTCCTCTTCCCACAGGTGCAAATGAACGCACAATCGGAGTTGTTCCTAGTTCTTCATTCATTCGATAGAATTCTTCTTCCATTTTTCTATGAAATTTATCTGAAATCATTGACAGTGTTATTTCATAAAATCCTTTTTCATGAAGCAAATGAACTGTCTGAATAATCTGCTCAAATACGCCCCGACCTCTGATTCTGCTACATGTTGCTTCATCTACGCCATCTATGCTGATATCAATTTGATCTAAATATCGAATCAAAACACCCACATTTTCCTCATTAATCAGAGTACCATTTGTGGATAATGTCACTCTGCCATTAAATTTTTTGTTAAGGTATTTCAAAATATCAAATATGTCTTTTCTCACCAATGGTTCACCACCAGTAAGCGATATCTGTTTCGGTTTCCAGTTAATAATTCTATTTAAAGCCATTACAAGATTATCAAATGACATTTCGTAATCTGTTTCTCTTTCTGCGTTTACGCAACAATGCCGGCAATGCAAATTGCATCTCCTTGTGATTTCAAAAAGTACTGTACGATTACCTCTTACTTCGCCTTCTGTTTTTTCAACTATGCCAATTTCTATCATTTTATTATAAACGGACTTCATATATTCTCTATCTTCTTCATCATATAAAGATTCTAGCAACTGATTAAATGAAAGTCCTTCTTTTTCTACAAGAACAAAAAGATTATAAACCTTTTGAGAAACTCTAATCCATAACCCATTAGAAGTATTTAGTAATATTCTTTTTTCTTTATACCTTAGAATTCGTGTATCAACAGAAAACATACGCCTTCTACCTCCCTACCAAACTTCTTTTTCTTAAATATGGGAAGTGCCAAAAGTATATACTGGAAATGCGTATTTAAAATTTTCCGCATCTTTGTATAATACTTTTGGCACCATGTGGTCACATTACATTAATAGTATGCTGATGTTGCCGCATTTGCTGCCCATTTTCCACACTTTTTACACTTCTTTGTCGGTTTACAATCACTGTGGCATGGATCAATCTGTCCATAAGGATGTGCCTGTGTAGAACAATTGTTTGCAGAATAAATACTCGTTCCAGAGCCACACTGTGATAAAACTTCGACTTTTTCCTTTTCCTGGATTTTTTCAATTTTTAATTCAGCCATTGTTTTCCTCCTCTAAGGTATTATTTATAAAAAGCTACTCGACGTCATAATAGCTTTTTACCATAAGAAACAATTAAATATTTTTTCTATAAAATCAGAAAAAATGTCCTTTGCTGATAAATAAACGTTTCTAGTAAAATATTTATAGGTCAGCAAATTAATTATGTATCTTTTCTAAAAACTACATGTGTATTTTGTTTGTCCCCTTTTATTTCATCCGGAATTTTAGGATCAAACATACCTGGAATCATACATTTTCCAACTGCATGTTTTCCTAAGTTAATTGCCAAGTTACCAATAGTACTTTTTACATTTTTCTTCATGTTATTGTCCCCTTTCATCTCAAATCTCTATTTGATATCTAAAGTATACCCTATGTTTTTAGCAAATTCATATTTTAGGAATAAAATGTATTTTCAATAGAAAAAGTGTGCTATATTCTCCAAAAACAAACGATTTTTCAGTAATAACTGTTGATTTCAAAAAATCCAAGTAATATAATAAAACTAATCAAAATAATCCAAATTGAAAGGTAATAATAAGATGCACGTAATTCAAATACTTCCATATATATTAAGTGTTTTTTCCTATTTAATTCCTATTTGTTGTTTTTTGCCATTCAAACTAAAATTCAAACAAAAGGCACTCCTTTTTTTTATTTTACTAATAAATATTCTCATGATTGGATTTGTTCTCGGCAATATTGGTGTAATTGTATTAATTTTAAGTACATGCATTTTTATTTACTGGATTGCTCCTGAGCCATTAATAAACGCCTGTATATTTATTGCGACCTATCTCTTTTGCGTTTTGTGGGATAATCTATATTCTTTACTATGGGATACCTATGTATATCCTATTACAGACCTACAATCCCACACAATCTACTATATTATTTATATAATTTCATATATTGGACTTTTAGCCTGTGTCTGCCCCATAATAAGCCATCTTTTTCATCTAGTTCTACGTAGAATACACGTGAAGCTTTCCAAACAACTTTTATTGTTGATTACGGCAAATCTGGCTACTTGTTTATTTATTTTTTTGTTCAATATAATAATCGGAGAATCAATTGGATACAACCGTAAAATCATAATGTTTAATTGTATATTATTTGCATGCTATTTCATCATCAGTACTATTTTAATCATAACTATTGTAAAAACTCATGTTGAAAAAATACACCTTAACATGAAACAGGATTCTTACAATAGACTTCAAGAATATACTAATCAAATAGAAAGCATGTATTCTTCATTACGCTCCTTTAAGCACGATTATTCAAATATTATGCTTTCTATGTCTGAATATTTTGAAGCAAATGATATGGAAGGATTACGTTCCTATTTTAATAAAGAAATTCTTCCACTGAGTAGGAAAATCACCAAAAATACTGCACATATTAATCAACTTATGAATATTAAAATCACTGAACTTAAAAGCATCCTATCATCTAAGTTGTTATATGCAATAGAATTAAACATTGATGTCAGTATAGAAGTTACTGATGAAGTAATTTCACTCCCTATGAATACATTAGATTTATGTCGCATCGCTGGGATTTTTCTTGATAACGCAATTGAAGCTACATTAGAAACAGCTTATCCTTCTATCCGCTTTGCATTAATAAATCTGGATGCTGAATACATTTTTATTATTTCCAATACTTTTTTGGACAAAGGAATTCCGTATGCTACATTAGCAAAACCAAATGTATCTACAAAAGGGCATAATCGCGGAATTGGACTCTATAATGCTCATGAAATCATTTCAAAATATAATCACGTATTTTTAGATACTGAAATACAAGATAAATATTTTGTGCAGCGCCTTCAAGTGTCTAAAAAAAATATATAAAAAGCAGGATCAAACAATCCTGCTTTTTATATGCAAAAGAAGAAGAGATAACGTTTCAAATACTACGGCAATAAATGGTATATATAATATAATATCCATGCTGACCGCTATGATAATAGTTCCTAACATATATATTAACACCAAAAATATAGTTCTTTTTTTCAATTTCTCATATAACAAAGGAGAAATCGGATTATTTTCAGTGCCTTGCGGTCCAATTATAGCTAAGACACCAAGACAAATCAGGTAAATAATAATAATACAAGATAATGGTGTATTTAACTGTTTTGATATAAACACACCACCTTCTACAAATATACCAGTTCCTATTAGGCAAAAAGAGCTTCGTTTAAAATGTATTCCACCAGCACACATTTTTAGTGTTCCATATAAAAACAGAAGGAACATTGCCTCCCATAATATTCCTGAGATATGAGCTATCAAAAGTATTGTTCCAATCATAATAATATTATGCATTAGTACTTGAATCCCTAGATTCATACGCATCCGATCAAGATCATCCCAGGAGGTTCGATCGTCATCTAAATATTTTATAATTTGGTTTGCTATTTTTTCCATTCTTATTATCCACCTTCCTCGCTTTATAAATTTAATTATAGTCTTATAATAAGAAACTATTATGTTTTTATAATAACCGTTCATATCAACAGAATAACTGTTAATTCACCTACGGTTTTTCTATAATAGATAACGCATAATCTTTTTCTTTAATAATGATAGCGTTTATTGTATAATTTAATAAAACACATAAAAAAGGAGTAAAATGGATATGATTGATATTTTCATCTGTGAAGATAATAAGAAACATTTAAATATTTTGCGGAGCTGCATATCTAATTTTATCCTCATGGAAGGATTTGATATGCAAATTATTCAAGCTACACCTGATCCGCACACGATATTAAAAGAACTTACGAACGCAGAAAACACAGGGCTTTTTTTTCTTGATATTGACTTAAAATCCGATATGAATGGCTTAATGCTCGCACAAAAAATCCGCCAAATCCAACCGCGTTGTTTCATTGTATTTATTACATCTCATTCCGAAATGAGTTTCCTGACTTTTCAATATAAAGCAGAAGCTCTTGATTTTATTATAAAAGACACTACAGAACATATAAAAGCTAAAATTCACGAATGTCTTTTAGATGTAAATAGCAAATATACATCATTAAACAATGATATAACCCGAACCTTTACAATTACTCAGAACGATAAACATATTGTGATTGACTATAGTGACATCATTTTTTTTGAAACATCTCGTAATATTCACAAAATTGTTCTTCATGCAAAAAAACGAGTCATTGAATTCACTGGCCAATTAAAAGACATTGAACAGCAATTAGATTATCGTTTCTATAGATGTCACACATCCTATATTATCAATAAAGACAATATTACAGACATAGATTTTAAGGAGCTAATTGTTCATATGAATAACGGTGAAACCTGTCCCGTTTCTGTAAGGAAAAAGAAAGGTCTAAAGAAGTTAATGGCATAATACTCCCTCTTTGACATAAAAGAAGAGTATTCTGTCATTGTTTCTGTCAAAGAGCAGCCGCTTTATATCTTATACTCATTAAGTGACTGTTCCATTGATGTTTTGTCTTGTAATAAATATTTCCGTCATTTTGCCCAAATATCTATTTCCTCAACAAGCTGTTTTTTCTTTTCAAAATACAAATAATCTCCTCTCTTAAGCAATACTACTTCCGAAATATCCAAATTCCTAAAAGGGCATTGAAAAAATGAGTGATTTGTCACCTATTTTCAATGCCCCTTCAGTTAAATATAAAACTTTTACTCTAAAAATCCATTCACAAAAGAAACAATCCTTTCCTTCTGCTCAAAATGCAGATAATGTCCCCCTTTTAACATTACCAATTTCTTTTCCTGATTGTCTCCCATCACGCTTCTATGCAACTTTTCCCATTCTGGAAAAATTTCACAATTATCTTCCGAAACAAAATTCAGCACTGGTACTTCTTCTGGGAATTTCATATCCCGTACTATCTTCAGATTTTTTCTACCTGCTTTAATTCATTCATTACAGTCTTATTATAAGTGGTATCAAGGGAAAGTATCCGAAAAACTTCTAAGTCTTCCTGTAAATAAGAATAATTCTGATCAGCATAGATAGCTTTTTCCGGATTTCCAACTGAAAGCAGTCAGCTGATTCCCAACGCATTCTTTGCTTTGCTTAAATAAGCCATCAAGAAATTTAATTTTGTTGTATTAAAAGGTTCATTCTCATTTTGCTTTGGTACAGAAGAATCTATTCCTATAAAACCATGAATCTCCTCTGGATAAGTATTGGCATAATACAGGGAATACAATCCACTGATAGAATGTGCCATCAGATAATATTGGTGAACACCAATCTCTTCCAGACAGGTATGTAATTCCTCTATGATATTCTCTATGCTTCTTTCTGTATCTACTTGGTCAGATAGTCCATAACCAAAAGGCTCCACGGTAATCACTTTATATCAACTATTTCTGCAATTTTTAAATTTACGGTCATTTCACTATTCATTTTAAATTATGTTTAATATGCTTTTGTAGGACTTCTTGTTTTCTCTAAAATCATTGATTTATTTCTTCACCTCCTGCGTTATTCCTAATCCATATGTATTAGATGTTTTAAAGTATAGCACTCAATGCAGATAATAGTTACTTTTGTCCACCAACTACTGATTTAATGACCATAAAAAATGCCGTTACAGGTTTGTTATCACCCGTAACGGCATTTTTTCTATTTATTCAGCCTTTTCTTCATTACCAGATTTTAAATACTTCATTACCTCTTCAACCGTTTTTCCGGAAGCAATCAATGCACTGAATATCTCATCTTTCTGTTTATCTTCGATTTTCTTCCTGAGGTCTTTTGCTTTCAGACGCAGTTCTTTTAATTCTGCCTCTGTTGTTTTGATCTTCTGTTCTACAGTTACAAGCTGTTCCTCCAGAGATATATTCTCCATTTTTTTGCGTCTTGGCATATCTGCTCCTCCTAATATGATATTTTCTTTATTGTATCACTCTTTATCAGAAAACACCATATATTTTTCTGTACGTTTCTTACCTTCCGTTTCTTTGCTGCTGTTTCTGGCTTTTTGCATATTCCAGCTTTTTATTGTATTCGTCCATGATTGCACTTTCCAGATCTGCCTTAAATTCTGCATTGACTGCATGGGCAATGTCCTCCCGTTCTCCTTTTGCGGAATTTTTCTGGGGCATACCTACAAAGGTTTTTCCGTTCCATGCCTGGATCACATGAAGCTGCTGGATTGCCAATACTTCCTGCAGACGAATGGCAACATCTGCCTTAAATGTATCGCTTCCCTGTACCGGATTTACACTCAGATTGTAATACAGTTCTTCCTCTCCCCAACTGCCCTTACAGTCTGTTTTCGTTTCTGTCATATCCTCATAGGCTTCCCTTACCGTATCCAACACTTCCTTTTGAAATTCCTTATCGGTAAACCGAAAAAAAGGAACATACTCCCCTGTTTCGTAATCTCTGTAACGGGGCATATCGAGGTACAGATTTCCTTTCGAGGACTCTTTAATTGCAAGACTTTTCACACAGAAGGCCTCATCAAAGGTAATGGTAGCAAATCCTTTCAGATTATTGATCTTTCCTTCTTCCTGTTTCAATTCTGGTTTATATACTCTGATATTATATTCCATATTGTGATCTTCCTTTCTCTATTCTACTTTTCGTTATCGGATCGCTTTCTGGCATGGAAGATTTTGGGTTTCCTCCTGTACTTCCACACACTCCTCCTGGTCCTTGATTTCCAGTTCTGCATCAATCTCCATCTGCCGGGTAATATTTTCTTTTAAAAGTTCCTCATACGGGAAGGGCTTTTCGTATTCCTGCTTTGCATTTTTTATTTCATTTTCACAGATTTTAATTTTTCTTTGGACTTCTTCTATTGTTTTGTCGAGGGCATTCAATCGGTTTTCCAAGCGGACCATATTGCCAGAATCACTCTCTTTTAATTCTACCATATAGTCCGATTCTCCCCGGATATACAGAACCTGTTCCGTCATATTTTTTTCGACAAATAGTGGAAAGCCTTTGTAAGTGCCAACCTCATGTTCTGTAAAAGCGGTAACACTATCTACGATTGCACGCAGAATTTCCCCAGCTTCTTTATACTTCTCATAAACATTTCCCTGTAGGGTGATTGCAAACCCTGGCTGTACTTCCATAGCCTGGTTCCTACATTCCAGATCCTTTTGAAGGGCTTGCAGCTCTTTCTTCAGGCTTTGTATCCTTTTTGGATACTGGAAAGTAACGGCATCTTGTAAGGCAAACCTTTTCCCTTCATGTGCTGTTTTCAGGATTCTCAGACGTGCCACTTCGTTATCTACTTGTATTTTTTCCATAATCAGAGGATTTTCAGAAGCTACCGCCTTAATCTCTGCAAAATTTAATACGGTTTCATCTATATCCTCACAGATCCTTGCCAGCTCCCGACTGGTAAATACCTGGCTGATAAATCGTTGTTTGGTTTCAACAATGCCCCATAAATATGCATCAAAAGAACCTTTTGTTACATAGCGGTAAATATTCACTTCTTCATTTTCATTCCCCTGTCGGATAATACGTCCTTCCCTTTGTTCAATATCAGAGGGTTTCCAGGGGCAGTCGATATGATGAGCCGCCACCATTCTTGTCTGGATATTGGTTCCTACCCCCAGTTTTTCGGTACTTCCTATAATGATACGCTTTCTGCCAGCCCTGACATCTGAAAACATGCGGTCTCTCTGTTCATCTGTTTTTGCATCATGGATAAAGCAGATTTCTTCCTCTGGAATACCTTTAGCAATCAGTTCGTGTTTCAGATAATCATAGACGGTAAACGGTTTTCCTGGTCCTGGTGTCCCGATATCCGAAAAAACAATCTGCGTTCCTTTCTGTTCCTGGGACTGTACATATTCCTGATAAATGTTTTCTACTGCTTTATTCAGTTTTGAATCCGTATCCACTGGCGCATGACTATCCAAAAGCCGGGGATCTGTGCCCAAAAGTCTTGCTTCCCCGGTAATGCGGAGCATATTGTCGTCTTTGGGGTCTACTGCACCTCTATGGATTGCTTCAGCCCTTTTCACCATTTCCTGCATACGTTCTTTCACATAATCAGAGGCTTCCGATACTACGATCTTATATTTTCCGTCCTTTAATTCTGGCCGCTTAATATCCAGCATGTCAGGCAGGATCATGTCTGCCACTTCTTTAAATAGATGAATCAGCTCCGGCAGGTTGATAAACTTATTGAACCTGGTCCGCATCCGGTAACCGGTACCTTCTGGTGCCAGTTCCAGGGAGCTGGTAACTTCCCCAAACACAGAAGCCCATGCGTCAAAGTGGTAAATCCCCTTTTCGTGAAGCCGCCTTTCCTGTAGATATAACTGCATCACATAGAGTTCCACCATAGAATTTGACAGAGGGGTTCCTGTTGCCATAATGACACCCCTTCCCTGATTTTTTTCGTTGATATACTGGATCTTCATACGCATATCCATAGCCCTCTGGGAACCGCTGGAACCCAGACCCGCAACATTGTTCATTTTTGTAAAAACTTCCAAGTTTTTGAACAGGTGTGCTTCGTCTACAAATAAGGCATCTACGCCGGTTTCTTCAAAGTACATCACGTCATCTTTGATTTCTTCATTGTTCAGTTCTTCGATTTTCTGCAACAGTTTTTTCTTCCTGCTTTCCATCTGCTTTATAGACCAGTTCTTTCCATCTTCTTCCCTTGCCCGGCTAATAGCTTCTACCAGTTGCTCTGCCTGTTCTTCGATCATAGCTCTTTGCCGGTCAGGGGAAATGGCAATTCTCTGGAACTGGGTATGGCCGATAATAATACAGTCATAATCCCCAGTTGCCATTCTGGCAATCATGCGCCTGCGGTTTTCCTTCTGAAAATCTTCTTTTCTGGTAATCAGGATCTTCGCATCTGGGTAGGCTCGTAAAAATTCCGCCCCCATCTGGAACGTCAGGTGGTTAGGAACGGTAAGAAGGGGTTTCGTTGCCAGCCCCAGTCTCCTCATTTCCATACAGATACAGATCATTTCCAGAGATTTACCGGCACCTACTGTATGGGCAAGCAGGGTATTTCCTCCACACAGCAATGCCCTTGCTACAACATTTTTCTGATAAGGACGCAGCTTTAACAGAGGGTTCAGTCCCGGAAGTTTTAGATAAGAGCCATCATAGCTTCGTTGTCTGTCACAGTTAAAGGTTTCATTGTAAAAATCCACATATTTTTTTCTGCGCTCCGGTTCCTTAAAAATCCAGTCCCGGAAGGCTTCTTTTATTTGCTCTGCCTTATCTCTGGCAAGCATAGTTTCCTTCCGATTGACCACATAACGTATTTTTTCCCCTTCCTGCACCCGGTCCCTTATGGTTACAATCCGGCTGTTTAACAGTTCCTCTATAATGCTGATCGCATCCATAAATCTTGTGCCATAGGTTTCCCTGGTACGAATGGTTCCTCCAAAAAAGTTTCCCCTGTCAATATGGTACGACATATCTGCATCTAAGCGCTCAACCTTGAGGGCGTGGCCAATATGAGTGCAATAGTTTCTTTGATTATTCTCCGGTATTTCCAAAAGCTCATATATAAACTGTTCGTAATCCTCATTTTCAATCCAAGTTGTTCCCAGTTTTACACTGATCTCAGGCGCTGTCAGGTCTTTGGGCTGCACCTTTTCCAATGCTTCCACATTATCTGCAAACAAAGGATTGTTCTGTGCATAGATTCTGGCAATACGGAGCTTCTGCCGCACATTGCCACTTAAATACTCATCTGCGGTTTCCCACCCTGCATTTGGGTCGTCTTCCTTGGCCAGTACCGGGTTCTGGTAGATTAACCCCTTTAATTCCTGGATCAGTTCCTTCCTGTTTCCCGGATAAAGGGAGAGCATATAGGGAATATCCACCCGATTATATTCTGACAGACTGATATGCAGTGCTTCCTGAGCATTTTCCACTTTGTCTATTATATCTCTGGGGCGTATGGTCCTTTTATAAAAGATATCGGCTTTTGTTACATTTTTGTCCTCATCAACCACTTCCAGGGAAGAAAGCAGTGGATAATCGTTGTCCTGCCGGAAAGCCATTTTATTTGTCCGGTCACAGAAATATCCATGCGTTTTCACAAAGGCATCATATAAACGGTTTAACTGTTCCTGTGCCTTTTTCAATTCCTGATCGGAACAATTTTCCTGCTGTATCTGTAAAATTTCACGCACCAGAAGGCGGATTTTATGCATGGCACGTATCCGACGCTTCACACTTTCCTTTGCCTGGCTCCGGTATAAAGACTCCCCTTCCCTGTAATATACTTCGTCCTGTATCACTGTAAATGTATAATTGGGTATCTTAGGGGAAGCAGCTAAGACATCCTGTGCTTCTTCCTTTTTTTCTGCTATGCTTTCTTCATAACAGTTTTGGGGAAGTTCTCCAACTGCGTCCAAAATTCCTTTTTCCAGGTCAAAGTCTTCTGCATTATTGACCAAGGCTGTATATTTGGAATCTTTCCCGAAAAACTGTTCAAACCAGACCATTTTCCCAAGCATCATTTCCGGGTGTTCCAGATAATACTCATTCACCGGTACCATATCTTCCGTAAGCCCTGTATAAGTCCAGATTGGTTCCCCCATTAAAGGCTCTGCTTTTTTCTGAAAAAATAAAAGGTCACTTGTAACTGCTGTATTGGCACTCTTTCCAAAAGAATCTGCTGGAAGCCGGACTGCCCCTAAAAGATCTGCCTGTTCTGCCAGATTTTTTCTCACAGTGCTGTCATTTTTATCCAACGTCCCTTTTGAAGTTACCACTGCCAAAATACCTCCTGGCCGAAGGAGATCCATGCTTTTCCGGATAAAGTAATCATGGACTTTTAACTTCATCTTTTTATATCTGGGATCGTACAAACGGAAATCCCCAAAAGGCACGTTTCCTACAACCACATCAAAGCTGTTATCCTCAAATTCCGTTTTTTCAAATCCTTTGATCTGGATATTTGCTGAAGGGTGGAGCTTTTGTGCAATCCTTCCGCTTATGGAATCGATCTCTACGCCATAAAGCTGTGATTTCCGCATACTTTCCGGAAGACCATGAAAAAAGTTTCCAATCCCCATAGCCGGTTCCAGAATTTTTCCCTTCTGGAATCCAAACTGCTCCAGGGCTTTATAAACACCCCGCACCACTTCCGGCGGCGTATAAAAAGAACTGTTGACACTAGCCCTTGCCTGGGCATATTCTTCTGCGGTCAACAGTTCCTTTAATTCCTGATATTCTTTTTTCCATTCCGGGCGTTTGCTGTTAAACGCATTTGGCAGCCCACCCCACCCTACATATCCGGCAAGGATTTCCTGCTCTTCCTTTGTGGCATTTCTCTCTTCCTGCTCCAGGATTTTTAAAATACGAATAGACCGGATATTTTTCTGATACCGGCTTTTATCCCCTCCGGTAAACTGTAGCCACCCTTCCGGATAATAATAATCTCCTGCTTCTTCCCTGCTGTCCGTCTGGACAAGATTTTTTTCTTCCCAAAAGGAAGCTTCCTTTTGGAGGATCGCAGTATATTCTTCCCATAACGCTGGAAACCAAGGAAGCAGGCGGTACATATTCTCCTGCTGCTCTAAGGTTTCTGCATCTTCTGTATAAGCAATCTGGTCGTCCTCTGCCAGATGTGCAGTAAGCCCGCCAAACTGATCCCAGGATAGTTCCTGTAGAAAATCCTGGCTTTCCGGCAGAGTAATCCTGATCCCGCTTTCTTGGATACAAAGCTCATAATTTCCATGTTCGGTTCGAACCAGATAATAAGGCTGGCCTTCCGGTACTTCCCGAAGCAAAAGCATCTTCAAAAAATGGTCTTTTTCTTCCGGTAGCTGATTGGTCGTATAGACCAGACAGAGCATTTTCTTTAAAATATCTGCCTGGATATTCTGTTTATAAAAGGCTATTCCAATCTCTTCTAATGGGAATGGTTTCTTTTCCTCAAACACTTCCTGCGTATTCTCTGGCTGTAAGGTTTCTTCTATATCTTCCCCGTTTTCTAAGGCTTGCTCCGATACGGATAACAGGGGAAGATACGTTCCTCTTTCAATCCGTTTCCCTATCTCAAAAGAAACCTCGTCCCAGTACCAGAACGCCTCCTTCATGGAAGTTTCCTTACTCCAAAGGATATAAAAACCGCTGGGACAGCTTTCGGCGGTCAGGATACCGTCTTTTGTATGGGCTTCTCTTTTTACATCTCCATACACTTCATAAAGATAGGCTTCCCGGTCTGTTTCTTCCGGATTATTCCGGTAAAACTCATAAATTTTATATGGTATCTCCCGCTCTGTCATCTCCAGAAGGATTTTCTCTTTCTGCCAGTTTTCCGGTTGTACAGGTTCTATCTCCCCAGACGGAAAAGGAACCGCCGAAGCAGTTCCTTTCTCTGTATCCTCTTCTGTTTTTTTCTGTTTTATCCGATCCTGGGGTGAATGATCTCCTCCATAACCTGTTTCTGTGCTTCCATATCCGCCTGTATCCGAAGACTGGTCATTTCCAACGTGTTGTAAGGGTCGGTCCTGTCCTCTCTGGTCCAGGTCTTCAGAAGACTTTCTGCCAGTTTCTCGTGGTATTCCTCCGCTTCTGTCTGGATTTTCATAAGTTTCTCCATCAATTTCCCGGACAGGAGCATCATTTCGTATTGGGCCTGGTCCGTTCTCTTCATTTCCTGTGCTGCGATCCTGCCGTAACGGTTCAGGGACGCCAGCATCTTCTCCTCGCTCATCACGCCCTCTAAAACTGGTATCTGTACGCCATTCATTTCCCTGTACTGGATTCCTGCGATTCCTTCCATAATACTGTCTCCTTTCAAGGTCTATGTTCTTCATGGTCCTTGCAATCTGTAACACAATCCGCCCAGATAAATGAGATACCAACCGTCCTGTTCGGTACAGAATCTCCTCATTCTCTGAAAAACCGCAGATAAAAGAAAAATCCAGGGTGTCATCTCGGATACCGCAGCGGCTTTTCACCGCATAACAGACACTGTTTACAAGAAACTCTGTAATCTGGTTTTCTTTTACCTCCTGTCCCTCTCCGGTAAGGACAGCCAACTTCTGCAAGGATTTTAAAATTTCATCTTCCTCTTCTATCATAAGCCAAACATTTGTTCTTGTAAAGGCGTCTAAAGAATTTTTAAACTTTTTTTCCTGTTCGTAGATTTCCGGGAACAGCTCCCTTGCCAGCAGCCTGCGGTTTGTCCCATTCACCTGCCAATTCCAGGGCCGGATTCCCTGTCCCTTTACATCTTGAATATCATAAACATGAGTCACTCCTTCCCCGAAAATTTTGGAAGGAAATACTGCAATTCCTTTACTCCCTCTGGCAACCGGCAAATCCATTTCATGCCAGGCATCATATCCTGCAAGAACAGAAGCATCTGGACGCTGGGCATATACCATACAGGTATTTAAGAAGTCCAACTGATACAAGCGCCCCATGCAGGAAAGGAAATTTTTCCAGGAATCCTCCGACTTTGAAATCCAGTGTATGGTTTCTTCATACAGTTCCCGTACTTTTGTGATATGCTTCATCTTCTGTTCCTTCTTTCTTTTACAGGTACCAGTTCTTTTGCAGAAATATCACGATAGGAAAAATCATCTGCTCCCAGCACGATTTTTTCTGCATAATAATCTGCTTCTGCTTTTGCAGTTGCCTCTAATTCATTCCCGCCCCGGTATCTTACTTTTTTCTCCAGGACTTCTGTTATGGTCACTTCATATTCTTTTTCGTCCATGCTTCTCCTTTCTTACTGCAAGCGGCTGGGTCTTCCATACAGCCCAATGTTCGACGGATTGAACGGGTCATTGACCACTCCACGTCTGCTGTTGGCTGCATGTACCATTCTGCCATTACCAACATAAATTGCCACATGGGAAATATTGCGGAACTGCCCATTCTGCTCATAAGAATAAAAAATCAGATCTCCCGGCTCCAGTTCGCCTTCTGTAACTTCCAGCCCATGTGTTACCATAAATTCTCCCTGGGTAGAGGCAATCGCCGGAAGGGAAATGCCTACCTCCTGATACAACCGCTGTACCAGGGAACTGCAATCATAATATCCTTCCTCATACCGGTGTTCCTGACTGTATTTACAGCCTACCTTCGTCAGTGCCAGATTTGCAACGTCACTTCCTACACCAAAGGAAGGGATCTCATTTCGGAATTCCTCACTCATGACTTCCCTTAAAAGTTCTTCTTCTTTTTCTGTCAGCTTTCCAAGTGCAATATAGTCCTCATAATTCAAGTTCTTGACATAATAGCCCTTCTTTGTTACCGTAATCTCATTTTCGTCCCCATCTGCCAGAAACGCTTCAAAAGTCTGATGTCCCCAGGCAGACGCAGTTGCATGGTCCGCACAGAAAACATCAAATTGTACCCCATACCGGTCAAATGCCCCGGTATCTTCTACGGTATATTCAATCCCATTCATAATGATCCTGGTTCCCATAGGGACAAAGGGGTTCTGTGCATCTACTGCAAGGGTATGGTCCGGTTTTGGCATGACACCGGAAGCTGTCGATCCTCCTGCCCACTGCCCACAACAGATACTACACTGGCAATAGCCGCTGGTAACAACATTTCCCAGACTTTCCCCTGCCTTTATGGTGGTGGTTATGGTCGTGTTTTCAAAACTGTTCATTTCATCAAAGATTTCCTTCAGCTTGTCCTTATGACGCTGATCCATATCCACACCTATATCCCCAGTTCCATACTTCACCATATAAACCATTAAAGTATCATAGTAATTACTCACATAATTCCCGTTTTTCTCATGGAGATAGGTGACAGCCCCATCTTCCCCATTTTGTCCAAGTTTTGTATTAAAGTCCATGTAGTAACCGCTTAAAACTTCTCGGACGGTAGGGTTCTCCTCAGACGGATTTGGCATGAACGCACCAAGGGGCGAACAGTATAAGAGGAAAAAGATAATCACTACAGGGATTGCCACCACAAGAAGAATACTGAACAGCGGAGCTAAAAGCGCCCCGGCAAACTGGATCACCTTCAGCATAAACACAGAGGCTTTCATCTTTACAATATCTTTTGCCACCTGTGCCAAACTATCCTGCTGCCCATTTCCGGTGAGCTTATTGATCATATACTGGATTTTTCTCTGCCGGACTGCCTGTTTTTTCTGTTTCTCCATCTGTTTCTTTTTCACTGCTTTTGTTTCTCTGTAAAACTGCTTATTGGTGATCTTCCCATCTGCCTGTTTTACCTTTAATTCCTGCTCTGCCTTTCTATAATTCCGATCCTTCCACAGCTTTTCTGCCGGTGTTGTTGCTGTCCCCATGACATAAAGAGAATCATTGACTTCCTCCCCGCCCTCTAACTGGGTCAATATAGCAGCCTCTCCCCGGCGTACCCCCTTTATGGCAGTCTGCTTCGCCAGGGAAGAGTTTTTTGTTTCTGCCAGCTTTGCAGACTGTTCCCTCCGGTACTGTTCCTTTGCCCGGAAACCAGCAGAGGGCTGGCTGTTTGGTGCTGTCCCCTGTTTCATCTGATCCATCTGTAAGGTTCCCGGTACAGATACCGTACTTTTGGTCTTTCCATTTTGTTTTCTATCTTCTGCTACTCCACGGATTACTGCCTCTTTCCCGGCTTGCTTTTTCTTTTCCTTTTGTTTTTCAAACAGCGCTTCTCTGCCTTGCTCCGGCTGTTTCCCTTTTTCTGCCCCTTCTTTTTTCTTTCTCTGCCCTAAAAGATCGGCCACCGGCTTAGAGGTAAAAGCAGCTTTCTTTTCCTTTGCAGATAAAATCGGATTTTTCTTATGCACCGTCACCTGGGCTTCTTTTTTTAATTTCAGCTCCGGCTCTTTTTCTTTTTTTACCTTAATCTCCAAAACAGTCCCCCTCTCCGGGGTTTAATTCTTCTGCCTGATACCAGAGCGCCTGAAACAGATACCCCTGTTCCTTTTCTCTGGGTGGTGGTCCGTACTCCTTTTCCAATTCCTGAAAGGCTTCCATAAGGTTTCCGGAAAATTCCTGGTAATCATCTTCTGTCAGGATATATTTTTCACTGAACAGTACCTGCTCCAATTCCCCCACTTCTACCAAATGGTCTATGTCTTCCGGGGAAAGCGGCGGTCCCAGTCTGTCATAAGTCTTTTCTTTCAGGTAGGAAAACTGATAAAGTTCCGTCTGCTGCGGTAAAATCTTCTCCTTACTGCCATCAAAGAGCAAAAAAATAGCTTCCGCTTTTAAGAAAACGGAAACCTCAGCCTGCTCACCATATTTTAGTGCCTGCTCCTTAGAAGGAAACTCCAGCCAGTCCGGAATACGGATTTCCAGCATCCAGGCTTCATACTGCAGTCCAAAAGATAATTGATATTTTGCGATAATTCCTCCTCCCTTCCACTACAAATAGTCATAATAAATCTCATTGGTATCTTCATGAAAGGACAATTCATACTGTCCGGGGATACCAGGATCTTCCATCCACCAACGGAAAAAAGCATCTACATCTGACCATAAGCGGGAATTGCACTGCCTTCCTGCAGCTTTCCTTAACTCCAGCATTTTAGCAAAAGCCCGCCGGTATGCCCTCTCATAGGTCGGGAAGATGCGGAACTCCCGGTATCTTTGTTTTCCTGCCATAGGACAGCCTACACAGCCAACCCGGTGAAATCCCATTTCGTAAAGAGGGTTCATGGGTATTTTCTCTGCCTGGATATACTCCCAGACCTGCTGGTCACTCCAGTCAACAATGGGATTGCATACGTGTTTGCCCCTTGACAGGCATGATTCAAAGAGCCGCCTGGTATCATCATTATCATTATTTAAAATAATGGCACGTTTTTTTCCATTTGGGACAAAGTTTTCATAAATCCCCCTGTTTTTCCTCCGCTTTCGACTTTCTGCCCACCGGACACCTGTGGTGATAAAACGCCCAGCCCCACCATTTTCTTTTAGAACCTCACAACAATACCGGATAGTCCTGGTAGGAGGGATCATTTTCATGGGGATCAGGCTCCACATAGTTATCCGCTGCCCTTTATAGTAAGGTTTATTGATACTACAAGTTATACCGGCCTGTTCTGCCTTCTGAAACTGTTCCCTCACATAATAAATAGTCTGTGGGGCATCTGCAGTAGTCAGGTTGTGCATCAGTTCAAATGGCACGCCGGAACGCCGTACCAGTTCCCTGCATACGGCACTGTCTTTTCCTCCACTGTCCGTCACTACCAAAGGAAGCCCATAATGTTGCAGGGACATCTGGCTGGCAGTGCGGATACGTTCTATTGCTGTTTTTTCTAAATCCAATTTTTTTCAGGAGGGAAGATATCTTTTACATGGCCAAAACTCCGCCTCCTTTCCTACTTTTATCTGCCGCCCCTTTTTGGCGGCTCATATCCATTTGCTGCATACGCTTCTACGGTCATACCGTATGACTCTGCTTCCTGTCGTATTTCTTCCATAACCTGTTCTTTGTATGATTTATCCGGACAGGCAGTTGCAAAATCCCGGATATCCGGCATACAAGGCAGCTCCTTCCCTGTATTTAGTGCAATCCTGCTTTCCCGGACATACGCAAGCATGGCTTCCTGGTATGCCTTTCGTGATGCGTCCCCCTGTGTCAGTAAAGGGACTTTCTTTTCTATTTCCTGTTCTTCCAAAACCGCTGTTTCCAGTTTTTCCAGGTTGCAGAAATACTGAAGGGCAGGAAGCATCTCCTCCAATACCCATTTCATTTCCCGCTGTTCATCTTCCCATTCTGCGTTTGTCTTTGCGGTCTGTTTCATAAGCTGCTGCCCTTCTTCTGTATGGAGATAATAATCTGCAAATGCTTTTACATGATCCAGCAGATTTCCTTCCCCGTCACCAAAGTCCTGCCGCCCAGTATAAGATATAATTTCACCTTCTGAGAGAAAACAGATTTCAAAGTGTGTTTTATAATAACCTGCCATCTCTTTCTCTTCCACAGCCTGCCGGTCCAACTTTCCGAACAATTCTACCGCTTTATTTAATGGCATGGCTTCCTCAGAAGGAATGTCCAGGTGTTCACTGATCCGTACATACACAAAAGGCTTCAAGTCCACAGGCGGAATGAGCTTTACCTGTTCCAATGTTGTCTTTAGTTTGTCTGCCTGTTCTTTCAGCTCTGGTTTCTGCTCAAATATCTTGCTTCCCAGCCACCTGCTGTATTCCTCTTTTCCATCTTGACATAAGGCTTTCCATATAATAGCTTCCTTATGTTCTGCTTCTTTCGGATAAAAGGTATGGTAAAAATCAGGGTCAAGATTTTTTTCCAGTTTTATCATTTCATCTGCAAAAACAGTAGCCTCCAAGGTTTTCTCTTTTAAAAGCCCTTTGGTATCAATGACTTTTGTTTCCGGAAGATAAGCACTCAGTTCCCTGGCAGCTATAAAAACCTCTGGGTATTGGTTTGGATCATAGATATCTCTCAAAAGATCCACATCCAACTCTCCGTTATAAACCAGGGAAAATTCCAATGGAATACCATCTTCTTCCTCCACATGAAGCCCAATTCCTTTTCCTGCATTCAACCTTTCAGAAGGAATACTCTGATAGATCTTTACTGCCTCTTCTGCACTGTGGATATCCTCCCTGTATTCTCCATAGCGGTTAAATTCCATACATTCTGCCACATAATACGTTGCCAAACGTCCGGTGGCATTCTCGCCCATCTCACCTTTTTCCACGTAGCAATACCTCCTTTTTATGCACAAAAAAAGCACTACCGTTTTTAGCGATAATGCTCTTCGTGTTACTTCCTATTTTCTTTTTTAATTGTTGTTTATCTGTAAGAAAGATACTCTGAAATGCAATAGTTTCCCATAATATCCCGTTCTATCACACCCATCTGCTCCAAGCAGTCAATGTATTTCTTTATTTCATCCTCAGTAAAACGGGTTGCTTTGTCATCTGACCACTGTTTAAATTCAGATACGATCTGGCTGGCATCTATTCTTGAAAAAGTCTGGACTAAATAAGTTACTGTTGCAAGTCCTTCCAGTTCATGGTCGCTCTCTATCCCATTTACATAAGCAACAGCCTTTTCAATTGCAGGAGAAAGGCGGTTCAATAGCTTTGTTGTTTTTTCACTGCATATCACCTGATAAGCTAACTGATACGTCGATTCTGTATCATTTAATCCATAAAAACTCTGATACTCTCCGATATTTCTGCCAACAATATCAATGGAATGGGCATATGGACCATATTTATACTTTTGAAAGGAAAAATAAGGTTCTTCCAGATATAAATTCATAAAATACGCCGCTTTTTGAAGACGAAGTTTTGTACAACGTTTCAGTCCCATTTTGAGTTTCATCAAGACTAAACTGGCTGCTGTAAGTTTAGGTGCAGTAGCTGCTTTCTGCACATAATTTCTCTGTGGCTCATAAATCAAAACCGTAAAATCATCAGCAATTGGTTTTAATTTCTTTTGTATCAGTTCTTTTACTGTCTGCCAATCCAAACCACCATTACCACATCCCAGCGGGGGAATCGCTACGGACTTTACATTCAGTTTCGGAAGCCTTTCTACCAGAACATCCAGTGCTGTTTCTATATAACTTATTTTAGAGTTTTCACGCCACTTATCTTTCGTCGGAAAGTTTACAATTGTAATGCCATTCTCTACAAAAGTATGGATTGTTCCGACATGAAGTGTTTTGTCTTTACATGCTTTTATATAGGCTTTATTGTTTTCCGGAAATTTCAGTTTAAATTGATACGCAATTCCCTTTCCCATATAGCCTTCACAGTTGACTGTATTAACTAAACACTCTGCACCAGACTGAAACATATCTCCAGTTGTGTATTTAATCAACACAACCACCTCCTCTCGTTATTCAAACCATTGGGACATCACCGTAATAAATGGCGGTGGAAAGATAACGCCTTTCTGTTTCAGTAAATTTGTTACTCTGTTTTTAGTTTCTTCAGATGAAACATAGATGCACTGGAATGCATCAACAGGAATAACCAATGGGCTCAGGCATTCCGCCATCTTTATATTTCTGGCTTCCACGTCATTTTGCCCCACACTGGTAAGAATATCCCAGTTGATCATTTCAAAACCTTCATCATAATCATATAACTGGCATCCTTCCAATGCCAATGGGTGCTTAGGTAAAATGCTGAAATTATTGCGCCTTGCCAAATTTCTGGTAATACAGATATAGATCATTTCCTCTCCCGCATGAGTTTTCTTTACAGCCACATCAAAAGCTGAATATGGATGAAAATGAAATGGAATGTATCCGTCCAATCCCAGACTTTCCCTCTTGCGTATAATTTCTGGATCTGCTACATCTCCAAATGTTACCGTATTCTCCCTTAGAATCTTTCTCGGCACAAGGCCAAAATCAATAATAGATTCCAGATTCTTTAATTCTGTTAAATGATATAGAAGTTTCCCTTCTTTCGCATCTTTTAATCCCATCGTTCTCCTCCTAGTATAACACACTTTAAACGCTAATCACAGAATTTTTACATTCTCCATCAACGTGTTTGTTTCTATAAACAAATTTTCCATTGTACTCATTATATGGTTCCCGTATTAATCCGTCAATCCCATTAACGTACCTTCTCTCTTTCACTCTTTGCATACGGAAAGGATTGCTCCGCAGCTATCCCATCCATCTGGAAATATTCCGGCAATAGCTTTTCCTCCCGGAAGCTAAAATACCGGTCATCTGATACAATCACATGATCCAGCACTTCAATCCCCAGAAGCCGCCCAGCTTCTGCCAATCTTTTTGTCATGTCCATGTCCTGCCTGCTAGGTTCCGGATTTCCCGAAGGATGGTTATGTGCCAGGATGATATTGCTGGCATTAGACAGGATTGCAGATTTAAACACTTCCCTCGGGTGTATCAATACACTGTTCAGAGTCCCGACACCCACTACATTGAGATTGATTACCTGTCCTTTTGTCCGAAGGTTTAAAATACAGAACATTTCCCGGTCACAATCTTTTAAAAAATCCTGAAAGAGTTCTGCCACATCACAGGGATTTTTTAATTCTTTGCTACTGTATAGAGGAGGTTCTTCCACCAGGCGTATACTTACCACATCTATTTTATGTGTCTTCTCCATGTTCTTCCTTTCCAAAGCAAATCTCCAGCATAATTCCCTCCGGCAGATTTTTTAAAAGTCTTTCCAACTGCTCTAAATTCATTTCTATTTGATATGTTTCAGCCATTCTGCCACCTTTCCCATGATATACAAAAAGAGTGCCTGATAAAAGAACTGCACTCTTTTTGTCCTATCCTTTTTCTACTTTACCGACTTATAATTTTTGCTGTTGCCTAATTTTTTTCTCGTCTGTCATACCTTTTCCTTTACAGATAAAAGAAAAAGTTCCTTTCAGATTACATTACTCCTGCTTTGTCTGCAACGCCTTTTCGTGAAGGTTGGTATTGAAAAGCGCATACAGCGGATTGGCTTCTTTTTCCATACGGTTATCAAATGGAATACAGGTATTTCCATACTTAATGATCCCCGTACCGGAAGGAGAATTATCTACATATTTTAATTGTGCTTCTGGAATTCCTGCTGCAGTGGATAATTCCTGACTGTCTACATTGGACTGCTTTAACAGGGCAATAAACTCACTGTTTCCAAGCATGGTCATGGCTGTATAGTTTTGCAGCATATCAACCAAATTTTGGGTGATTCCTGTGCATAGTCCCCCTTGCTTCCTCACTTTTTTCCAGAGGCTGAACAAAAATTTCGCACTATACTCCCGGTCAAGAACAGTATGGAACTCATCTATATAAAGCCAGGTTGCCCTTCCTTTCTTTGCGTTTTCTGCAATCCTGGCACTGATATTTTCCAGCATGACCAGAGTGGAAATGGCTCCCAGCTCTTTCCCCAGGTCCCTGGTACCATAGACAATGAACCTTGCCTGTACATTCACATTGGTATGGTTATTGAAAATATTTAAAGAGCCATTTACAAACAGCTCCAACGATAAAGCAATGTCCTTTGCCTCTTCTTCTGGCTGCTCCAACAATAACTCATAAAATTCTGACATGGTAGGGATATGCTTTTCCCTTGCCTTTGCAATGTCGATATACAACTTTCGTACACAACGGTCTATAATGGATTTATGGCGACTGTTTAGATTATCCCCGTAACACTGTTCACACAGCCCCAGCATAAATTCCCCTTTATCCCGGATATATCCCTGAGAATCGTTTAAATCCAGCGCCCAGACGTCCATCTCCAAAGGATTGATGTAATTCTTTGTATAGGTAGACAGGTTAATGATTGCTGCCTGGTTTCCCAGGGCTTCTGCAATATCAAAATATTCCAGTGTCGGGTCGATACAGATAATATCATCATCTGTTCCTAAGAACACCTGCAGCATTTCCGACTTACTGAAATAGGATTTTCCGGAGCCGGGAACACCGAATACCATTCCATTTCCATTTGCCAGTTTTTTCCGGTTTCCAATGCAAAGGTTATGAGAAACCTGGTTAATGCCATAGCAGACGCCGGACTTTTCGTTTAATTCCTGTACATTAAAGGGAAGAAGGGCTGCAATATCCCTGGTGAGCATGGTCCGCATTGTGCTGATCTGCCGGTTTCCCACTGGAAGTATGGTATTCATAGCTTCCCTCTGCTGATAATAGTGGGTTTCAATCTGGCACATGCGTCCATTGCCGATATTTTTAATAGTTTCGGTTACACTGTCTAACTCCTTCTTGTCCTCTGCCATGATCAGGAAATTCACCCCTGTATAAAACAGGTTCTGGTCATTTTCCCGCACGTCGTCCATAAGATTTACAATCTTCTCCTTCTGGACTTTCTTGATATGAGAAATGTCACTGGAAAAGTCGTTATTTTTATTACGGACTCTCTGCTGCTTTAAAATATCATTTTCAATGCCCAGATATTTCTTCTGAAGAACCTTATTTGCCAGTTCTTTTGGTACTGGTACAATACAGATTGTAGTAATACTATGAACCGGAAGGCTGGTAATCTCATTTAAAAAGGTATCCGATAAAGAAGAAGGATATTTTTTAATGAATAATGCCCTGCATTTTTTCCGTTCCGTTTCAAAATAACCTGGGTAAAACTGCATATACCCTGGTGAAATATCATTTTTAGGATCACCGCCCTTTTTTAATGCCTGTCTGAAATCAAAGGAAAATTGTTCCTCTTCCCCTATACGGTAAAAATTGAAAAGTACCCGCAGCCGTTCTTCTGCATTTAATTCTTCAATGCAGGAGCCAAGTTCTCCAAAGTTCTGTTTTAAGGTCGCTTCAAAAGTGGCAAAAAATGCTTTTGCCTGTTCGTAGGATTTCCGTTCTACACATACAGTCAGCAGTTTTTCCTGTTCAATCCCCTGCCTTCCATCTACAATGCGCTTTTCAATAATCTGGTTATAACTTCCACGCAGCCAGTTAAAACCATCTCCTTTTTCCTGGAAAAGTACATGCTCCCGGAAATCCTGCATGTTTTTGTTCCGATTAAAAATGGTAATAAGAAAATATACATCAATGGCATTTACCGTCTTACAATACTGCTTTAAAATCCGCATCTGTTCTTCTGCACCTGCGGTTACATAATTAATGTCCAAAAAACGGTATGTCCTGGAATATACCCCCTTCCCTACTTCAAAAATGCCATTTTCTGCAATTCTCCCAATCCCCATGACTTCCTGAAGATATTTCGGGGATTTTACTGCTTTATCTGCTTTTTTTAACTGGTCAAACTTATCTGAAAAAATTGACAATCTCTAATTTCCTCCTTTCAGGCAGATGGGGCCACAAACACAGCAGCTTCCATCTGCCGCTACATGTCTGTGTATCCCTCTCCTGAAATGGAGAGCAGGCGCTATTTCACGCCTTGATTGAATATTCTGTTCAACGGTACATCTTATACCACACCGCTGCTGCCGCACCAAGTACAATCATCACTACCGTTACGATCCCCATACGGATTGCCTTCTTTTTCACCACGTTTACATCACCACCTTTCTTCTCTTTTTTCTGTTCCTTTTTCCTTTGCTGTACTTCCCGTTCTTCTTCCTGACAGGTTTCCATATAAATCTGTTTCAATTCCTGCACCGATTCCGTAGAGCCATACACCAAAGGGCGGTTAAAAAAGGAAAAATAAATCATCTTCCCTGCAAATTGCCAGAATGTCAGCCCATGATAGTTATAAAACCCAGTCAGTGCCAGAGGTACAACAAAAGGGGTTGCCACATAACAGCTCAAAGTAATCCCGATTTTTTCATACAAAAGCAGGACAATCCCAGTTCCTACGCCCAATGCCAACGCCGAAAACAAAAACTGTTTTGCTGTAAGCCCTAGAACCAGGGATTCTTTATAATGCTGCAGGTCCTCACTTAATTCAATCTCCATACATAACCTCCTGTCTCTGTTTTTTATCTACTCTGTCTTCGCTCTTCCTGCATGGTTTTCTGTAATCCATGCTGATTGCAAAAGGCGGCAACCCCAGCCTGGTCAAACTTACGCAGTTCCTCCAGATGAAATTTCACCACCGCATACTGCCCCATACCGGATTGTGCTTTCCAGGGAAGCAGTGTTCCCAATCCATGCTCCTGAATAAACTGGATATTTTCCTTACTAAAATCACCGCTGATACAGGCAGTTCCAGGCTCCAGGCAATATCCGGGAAGGTTTACGGTCAAATCTGAAAACGGTTCCCACATCCCATCTTCCCGGCTATACAGCTCCACATAAAGGTTTTGGTTCATTGCATAATAATCTACCCGCAATGCCAGTTCTTCGGTTCCATACGCCCATTGAAAATCCGCTGTTTTGATTTCCTTTTGAAATTCTGGATTCTTTACTTCTCCCCGTTCCTGGTATGCCTGCTCATAGGCTGCATATCCCTCCGGGTCCAATTTCTTTAAAGTTTCTTCCTGAAATTCAAACAGTGGATATTCCATACAGCCAGAACAGCAGATTTCTTCTTTTAACTGTCCAATCGCGTTTTTTTTGATAAATTCTACTATCTGCTCCAGATCATAGCCTGGGAGCAAAAAGGTCTGGTTCTTTTCCAGCGGAATTCCCATATCTGTGGTCAATTCAAAAAGTTTCCATATCTCTTCCTCTTTTTCCGTAAACACACAAACTTTGATGTTTTTATCAGCCGGATAAGTTGCAACTTCCAGCCAGACCTCATAGATCTCCCCATTGCCAAAATCCAGGCTGAGTTTTTCTTCCTGTTCCATTTACATATCCTCCTTTCCTACCGACTCCTGCTCTTTGCAGACAGAAGCCTTTCTTTTCCCTTTTCAAAATATTCTTCATTAATTTCAATGCAGATTGCATTCCGTTCACTGGAAAGTGCTGCTTCCCCCAGGGAAAACGAACCTGCAAACTGATCCAGTACCCACTCCTTTTCTTCTGTTACAAATCCAAGGATCTGCTGCAAAAGTTGCACTGGTTTTTCTGCCTGATGAATACGGGAGTTTTTCCCTGGCGGTTCAATGTCAAAGACCGTTGGAAGCATTCCCCTGGCGCCTGACATATAGTGGGATATTCCTGGCTCCGCCTTATCCTTTTTCGCATCTGGGCGTAAATTCCTGGCTTTTCCTTTCGTAAAAAATGCAATCTCTTCCGTATTTTTAGATTTTCTTCCCGTATTGGCAACGAAATCTCCTTTTTTCCAGGCGACTTTTGCATAATATTCAAGCCCTGCTTCTTTCGCCATTTTTTTCATCTGATAGAGGTATTCATAATTTTCCCCATTTTCTTCCGGCATGAACTCTACCAGAAAACACCCTTTTTTCAACACCCGGTATTTTTCATCAAAGTCTTCCTGCGTATATTGAAAACATTCATAGGCCGCAAAATCCCGATTTCCCCCTTTCAGGCTTTTTTTCAGGTCATAAGCATGATCTGTAATAATGGCATCTATACTGTTATCTTTTAAAAAGCTCAAATCCCTGCCATTTCCCTGAACCAGCATACAAGTTACCTCTTCTCCGTCCTGTTCTTTGGTAACCGTATAGACTCCTTTGGCTATCCTGGAAAAAAGCCCCTTTTCTATTCCCTCATAAATTCTTGCCCGGATACTGGGTTCTTTTACCTCTTTTACCTGTTCTACACAAGCCACTGCTTCTTTAAGGCTAAAGCATTCTGCGTCCTGAAAATATTCAAATAGTGTCATCTGTATCCCTTTTTCCTGCACAATCCTTTCCTCCTACAATCCCAGTGCCCTGGAAGTCAGGTTCTGCGCCCCTTTTACAGTGCCTACCGTCAGCGCAACCGTAAAGGTCATTTCCCCCAAATAAATCAGGGTTTTGGCCCAGTCCTCATAATCTCCGGTAAAGGTCGGAAGTCCGGAGGAAATAAACTGGTTACACAAAAGGATTGCCAGTGCCATTGTGACTGCCTCAAAAACGACACTGATAAAATATTTCATATAGGCTACAAAGGTATTACTAAGCCCCCGGTTTCCAGCCAGGGTACTGCTGGCAATCGCCCCAAAAGGTACAATTACCATGATTTTCAAAAAGCGGAAATAAACATTGTACAGCAGGAAGAACCCACAGATAATAACGATTAAAGATAGGAAAACAGCAAGTATCAGGAACACGATACTGGTTCCAAATCCTAAATCTTTGATCACTTCTGCCTGCGCCGGGTCAATGGATAACTCCACACTCTGGTTTTGTCCCAAATGCCCCACCAGGTTTCCACAGGAAGTAAACAGGGCTTTCATAATGGTAATGTTATAAGATACCAGCCACTGTGCAATGGCAACCCGGATAAACATACGGAGGATTGCTTCAAACCGGATTTCTTCCCGGATATCTACCGACTCTGCACAAAACCCAATGACGAAAAAAAGGACTACCAGGGCAGAGCCTATCCCAACAAAAAGGGGTTCAATCCCTTCAATGATCCCCCAGGGTCCGCCCCCTTTGAACCCGGTAGGGGACTGTCCTAAAAGTTCAAATACGAGGCTGACCTGATTATTCCAAAATCCAAACACGATTTCCAAAAGTGCAAGGATCGCCTCTCCTAAATTAAACATCACTTCACCTCTCTTCTTATCTGTTTATCTCAAAAAGAAGAACGGTTTTAGCTGATTCCCAGGAAAGTAAGAACGGAGGAAATAGCTGCCATAATAAGCCCTGCAACAATTCCTTTAATGGCACTGTTCATAGAAGAACTGTCCTGCTGCTGGTAAGCCTGTGCAAATTCCATCACGTTTTTTGCCAGGATAATCACACCCACCGCACCGATAATACTGATCACCAGTGTCTTTAAATTCATAAGCGGCTGTGTTACGTCACTTACCCCGGAAGCCATGACAGTCTGGGGGAACAGGGAAACAGTGGCAGCGCTTACTGCCAGGACTCCCAGTAGAGATTTTTTCAAGCGGTTCTGTTTCTTTCTGATAACCTCTTTGATCTTCATATCTTTTTACTCCTTTTCATGTGATTGATACCACATTACGCAAAAAGACAGATTTTTGAAAACCTGCCCTGCGTAATGCAAAAACTACAGGTTTCCAAAAATCTGCCTTCTTTAATCCGAGGCTGTTTCTTTTGTAAATTTTTTACGGATTTCCTTCATCTTTTCAGCACTGTTTTTTGTATCTGCGATTTGAAGGATTTTATCATACGAAATTCCAGCACCAATGGCAAGCATGATTTCTCCCAACTGTTCCTCATTATAAACATGGCTTTCCAATAATGCAGAAAGTTTTTCTTCCTCTGTCTGTACCGGTTTTTCCGTTTTCTTCGGCGGCCTCACCTCCTCTACCGTTCTCTTCTTCTGGTTCTCTTTCAGCTCTTCCTCCGAAAAAATCTTCTTAGGAATAGGCTCATAAGAAAAAATTTCATCAAAAGACAGTTCCACAATCTGAACATCTTCTCCCTGTTCCTTTTTCTTCTTATAATAATCCAGGGATTCTTCACTTAAAATCTGTACTGCCTGTTTTTGGGCAGCCATTCTGTCATGGATATAAGGCGCAGCCCCGCCATCTTCTGTTTCCGAAAATCTGGAGTGTGCAAAAGTATTGTATTTTTTATCAATAATAGGATCACAACCCCTGATTAACAAAATGCACTCTGAGTTATCCAACTTTCGGGTTTCGTCCGGTGTTAAAAGTTCACGCCCCAGCACATCATAATTCCGGGAACTGCTCCCCTGCCGGCCTTTGGTTTCCCCACTGCTTTTTTTATCAATGGTTCCTTTTCCCAGGGACTCACTGATATACTTATGCGTGGACTGTTCATTCCCACCAAGATATACCAGGGAATCACAATTACCCGGTATGGTTTCCCAGGTTTTCTCAAACAAAGCCTTGATCTGGGCAAGGTTTTGGATAAAAATGGTACAGGAAATATTTCTGGAACGCATGGTACTAAGTAGGCTGCAGTAGTCATCTGGCAATGGCACGTTGGCAAATTCGTCCAGCATAAAATTCACGTTAATGGGAAGTTTTCCATTGTAATGGAAGTCTGCCTGGTAATACAATTCCTGGAAAATCTGGGAATAAAGCATACCAATTAAAAAGGCATAACTCTTATCCGAATCCGGCGTCACACAAAAAAGTGCGGTCTTCCGGTTTCTGTCCCCATCAACACCAATCCCAATCTCCTCAATCTCCATTTCATCATGATCCAGAATCCGCAAAATTTGTGGGTTCTGTAACAATCCCAGCCTTGCATTTGCGGAAATGATGATACTCCTTACCGTATCTCCTGCACCCCGTACCACTTTATTATACTGGATTAAAGCAGGGTGGTTGCTTCCCTTTTTTCTCTCCAGTCTGCGGAAACGCCGGTCTAAATCAGAAGGGGAACCGTCTGCATGGACTTCCGCCTCATTCAAAAGCTGCAAAACCATACGGAAATTCCTTTTCTCCATTTCACACTCCTGCCACACATAAAGAAAAATAGCCTGCAAGTACAAAGACTCGGCTTTCTCCCAGAATGGATCACTGGGCTGTGCGTTTTTCGGTGTGGTATTATTGATCAAGTTAGTAACCAGTTTTACAATATCTGTTTCAGAGCGGATATAGCGGAATGGATTATATCCGTTGGACTGCTCCATTTCCACCAGGTTCAGCACCCGTATCCGGTATCCATGTGCTTTCAGCATACTTCCGCAGCATCTTAAGATTTCCCCTTTGGGGTCTGTAATGATCTGGGAAGCCCTGCTTAACTGAAGGAGATTGGGTTTCACCATGAACAGAGTTTTTCCAGCGCCGCTTCCTCCGATTACCAGGACATTTAGGTTTCTCCTGGTCTTTCTGGTATTCATGGACAGCCTGACATTCTGGGATAAGATCAGATTATTGTGTTCATCTTTATCCGCAAACTGCTTTGCCACCTTTTTCGGATCTGCAAAAACAGCGGTACCAAATTCCTGACCTGGCATATAGTTTTTCCGGCTGGTGACATACATGACCATACCGATCACATATACAAAAATCCCCAGAATGATTGCTTTTAAGGAAGTTTCGTTCCAATAATTGGCAAACGGGGCTGCCATCACCTGATCCAGACGGTTTAAAAAATAGTTGATATCCTTTCCAGGCTGATAACACACGTTCAAGAGATAACCTCCATAGCCGGAAGCTACGCCTCCAATGAAATACATACCCCAGGACTGTTTCTTCTTTTTCTGAATTGCTCCGGTTCTCTACCTCCTTTGCCCCTGTATGCTTCTTCTCCCTGCTTCCAGGTTCTGTTGTGTCTTCCTGTAATTATGTTCCCTTCTTCTGCGTATCTTTTCCTGCTCCTGTCTGGCACGTTCCCTGCGTACCGGATCATAGCTTTCCCTATATAAATCTTCCCCCGAAGTTTTTCTAAGAAAACGGTCCTCCAGGTCTAAAATTGCATACTCCTTCTTCTTTTCCAATCCTGCAAAAATAGTCTTATGGTCATTAATCCAGCTAATTTCCGATTTGTCCAGCCAGATAAATTCATTCTTACGGTACGGAATCCTGGTTTTGATATGATGCTCTGTTTCTTCATATACCAGCTTCTGGTCTATGGTAATGGCATTCACACCTGGATTGTTCCGCTTTTCCTTTTGGATACGCTGAATGACCTGCATTTTTTCTTCTGTTTCCTGGCTGTTTCCAGTGCTGCGTCTTTGGGCTTCCTCTTCCCCAAACAACTGTTTCCACTGCTGGGAATCTACCAATTCTTCGATCTGTTCCGGTGTCCTGGTCAGTGTCACCGTACCTTCCTTCCCTTTCTCCAAAATCCCCTGTTCTTCCATGTAGCAGATAATCGGCCAGATCTGAAGCCAGGTCATATTCAGACGGGAACGGACATCACTGATCTTCTCCACCTGGTTTTTCGCCAGTTCCCGCGCAACCAGTTCACACTCCTTCGGCTCCGGCAGGACAGGCTTTTTTACTTCTTCTACCAACTGCTCTACCTTATCCGGCTCTGCATTTTCATAGTATTCATCTAACGTCCCAATATTGGAATGTTCAATTTTTGCCATCATGGACTGAATACGGGGCGCTGCCTGGGAATGGAACAAAATTTCACTCATACCGTCCTTCTCATTCAAATCCGGCAAAATGGAATATAAAATCCCATACTTATTTGCCAGGGCTTTTACCCGTTCCAGGTCTTTTGTTTCAAAACGGAAAACCTGCAAATCGCCTCCCATTTTCAGGAGCTTTTGTACAGAAGTTTTCCCTGACAATTTTTCCTGGTCCAGAACTTTTTTAAATACCGCACAAATATCTTTTACAAACTGCCAGCCTGTATTTCCCATTTTCAGAATGATTTCTGCGCCTTCAAAGGAAACTTTAATGATTTGCGCCGCATCTTGTATTTCACTCATGCTCTCCCTCCTATCCCATTGCCCTGTCTTTTTTTGCTAAAACAGCCGCCTTTGTTTTTCCTTCTGCAAGCATGGCTTCCAGGTCATACTGGATATTTTCCTGTTTTAAGAGAGCCTCCAGCATGTGGTTTGCTTTTTCCTTTTCATAGGTCATATACTGAAGCTGAAAAATATAATTCTCAATCTGCAAAATATTTTCCGGAACCTGAGAAAACGGTTCAAGGTAATGATAAAGAATACGCTCTTTTTCTTCCTTTCCTGCATGAGGCGCCTGTAACTGCAAAATAATTTTTTCTACCTCTTCCATAGACTCCTTATGAAAAGCAATACGGTACAAATCCTGTTTCTGCTCCCTGGTAAGAAAGGGCTGTTCCTTTTCGGCAGCTTCCAAAAGGGAAAATATTTTTACCACATGTTCAAGTTCTGCCATTTACACACCCGCCTTCCGTTTCCGCATCAAAAGGATAATTTCCCGCATTTTTTTCATTCTCTCTGGTGAAGGGCTGTTCTCCATCACCTGAAGAATTTCTGCATCTGCCAGCCCACTTTCTACACACTGGCGGATTTCTTCCAACTGTTCTGCGGACAAGTTATATTCCAGAATTTTCTCCACAACACTTTTGGGTACTTTTTTTCCAAGCATGGCAATCCCAAGCAGCCGGTGCTTACTTTTTTGCAGCCCTTCCGCTGTTTGTATGCTTTTTTCTTCCAATACCACTTTTGTTTCCCTGGAAGCAGCTTCTGTTTTTTCCCTGTATTTTTCTGCTTCTTTTTTCAGCTCCTGAATTTCCTGCTCTTTCTTTGCCAGCTTTTCTTTTAATTCCTGTATGTTTTTATCTTTATATTGCAGGTTCTCATACAGGTCTTTAATCTCCTGGTTTTTCTCTTCAACAACATGCTCCTTTACCAGAGAGGACAAGGCTGTAAAACGGTCATTGCTTTCCCGGAACTGCTGAATGGATTGTTCCATGATCCCCATAAGATTTTTCATATAAGAACGCATTTCTTCATCTTTCGGAATTTCTTTTTTTGCCTTTGACTCTTCCAGTTGTATCCGCATGGTCCGCATACGGCTGGCCGGCAGTTCATTTCCGGCATAGGTTTTCACCTCTTCCAGATCCAGCCCGTTTTTTAAGCCCTCTACGATTTCCCGTACCTGGAACTGGTTATAATTTCCTTCGCATAAAAAGTCGATTTCCCCAATCCCTTCCATAAGCCCTATGATGATTGCTTTCATCACCGGGGCTTCCTGGTTACTCTTAACTACCTTCTGGATATCCGAAACAGGAAGACCAAAATCCAGCCCCATAGAAACTGCGTCCATCTGTTCTTCTTTTAAAACTTTCCGGCATTCTTCCAGATACCGTTGTCCTTCTACTGTCATTTACCCTCCTTTTCCTCTGCCCCTCGCAGACGGTTTCCTATTCTTTTCCTTCTGCTGTGCTTCCAACTTTTCTTTTTCTTCTGCTTTTTCACGCAGACGCTCTGCAATCCTTTTTTCTTTTAAGATTTTTTTCCGTTCGATCCGCAAACGCTCCTCTTTCTCAAAGAAATAAGCGTCTGTCTGTTCTGCATCAGACAAGGAATATCCCATTTCTTTTAACTGCCCAAGAAGGTTTTGGTATGTCTGGTGGTCTTGAAAAAATTCCTGATACCCTTCCTGATAAAGTTCTGCTTCCATCTGTTTTTCCTGCAGCTTATTGAGAAGCAGAAGCATTTCCTCATAAGGAACCATTTCTTTTCGTAGCTGCTTTCTTGCCCTGCTGTTTTCCCAAAGCTGTTCCTTTGTTGCATCAGAAATAGCTTTCAACTGCGCCTTATCCTGTATGCGATAAGCTGCCAGAAAATCAAATTCCTCCTGCAATTTTTTCAATTCATGGATTGCTGCCCTGTATTTCCAGGTTTTAGAGTCTGCCATTGGTTTCCCCTGCCGGTACCTGCGAAGAAAACATTCCTTCTGGTATCTGGTCAAATGCCGCTCCCGGTATGGGATAAACACATACGTCCATTCTACCGGTATCTCCTCTCCGGTCATTTCCGGGATTGGAAGGCGTCCAAAACGCTGCCGAAGCCTTTCCTCTGTATATTCTTCCCCTAGCTGGTCAAGCCGCCTTGCCCTTCCTGCTCCGGGTTCCCGAACAGAAAGGCGCTTTCTCCCCCGCAACTCATATCCCATGCTGGAAAGATTTTCAAGAAATTCCTCATAAGAACCTGCGTCCTGTAATGCCTGGTCCACATCTCTTCTGATCCGCCTGTCCCGTTCAGAAAGAGATTTTTCTTCCTGTCCTTTTTGTTTGCGTTTTTCCTTTGCTTCTTCCAGATCCAGCACAGATAAACCATGCTCCCTGCATATCCGGTTGGTCAGAGGCTGAATGATGTTTTCCCAATCCCCGTTTTTATAATCGTATTTATATCCCGTAGTACAGCGTACTGAATTAAAAATAATGTGCCCATGAATATGGTCCGTATCATTATGGACTGCATAAACCGCTTCAAAATCCTTCCCAAGAAATTCTGTCACAAACTCTCCTACCACTTGGAAGGCTTCTTCTTCCGAAACCTCATCTTCCTCAAACGAAAGAATGAAATGGTAGCCCTGCCTTTTATCCAGCTTTCCAAAATGACGTTTGGTATCTACCATCTGGGATAATGCCTGTTCAGGAATACAGTTATGTCCACAGACATAGCGGCCATGTTCTGTTTTCTCCGGGTTCATAATATAGCGAAGACCGTTTGCCAGATGTTTTGCCGGATAGCCCGTTTTTGCCTGTTTCATGTGCAGGCACTTTGTAATTGCCATAACCTACAGCCTTTCCTGCACCTGGCTTACCAGTGTTTTTATCTGCTTCAAAAACACATACAGACGGTGTTTATCTTCCCTGGAATAAAGGGCGCTGTTATTGTTATGGGTAATCTGGTTGATGTTTACGCCAATCCGGTTGATTTCCTGGTTCATGCGTTCCAGTTCCTGACGGATTTCCGGGTAATCCCTGGGACGGTTGGTAATCAGCATACGAAGGTACTGGGAATCGGAAAGCCCCATCTTTTCTGCCTGTTTTTGTAACTCTTCCAACTCCCATGAGTACAGCCGGATTTCTTTTCTGCATTTCATTGTTTCTTTTTTCATGCTCCCCCTTTCCTTATCTTTATCACATATTTCATCTACCGATTTCTACTCCAACGCTATCTGCTGTCAACTCCTAAGACCTGCTATCGGTCACCATATAACTTCCCGGTGTCCGGACTGGCTATGCCAGTCCTCTGCAAGATACGGATTTTACCGTACAAAATCCCATCTTGTTAGGGGGTCCCCCTAATACCCCGGATCAAATAGATAGCAAAACGCAGATACTGGTAGCAGACCTGCGTTCCATATAGGAAAAAACCGATAGCAGTTCCAAACATCTGCTATCGGTTTTTCCGCTTCCTACTTCTATTTCTGCTAACAAAACCCCAGTTCTGTTAGCAAATCTGCCAGCCTCCTGTGTCTGATGTGACAGCAGATCTTCCATTCTGCTATCAACGCTTTTGCACAGACTCCCATGCAGGCTGCTTCTTCTTCCGCAATTTTTCCCTTTCCAACAAGTATGGGAAGACTCTCTATGGACCATTTGCCGCTTTGGGTTTCTCTTATGAAATTATTGGTTTATCTGTTCTTCCAAACGCTCCAATGCCTTTTCAAAAGCTCCAATCCCACTGAAAAAGGAAGAAAGCCGAATATCCTCAAACAGATATGGCATGGCTTTGTATAGTTCCAGAAAAATATAGTACAGCACATCAACAACAATGGAATTTCCTGCCTGTTTGTAAAGCTGGCTGTTGCTTATGCCTGCTTCTTTTGCTTTCCAAAAATCCGTATCGGAAAATCCCATAAGCCGGAAACACTCTAAAGGTGTCAGCCTCCGGATACGGATCAAAGACTCTAAACGGTGTATCCCATTTGATGTCGTAAGCGTAGGGCAGAGTTCCCCATGCTCCTGTACCCTTCCCCGTTTTTCCACAGACGGATAACTAAGATTTACAACACCATTTTCCAAACATTCCTCATAACCTTTCTGTGTCTTTTGACGTACCAGAATGATATTATCTTTTTGTACAGAAGTAAGAGTATGGCAGACCTCTTTTTCTCCCAGTTCCAGGGTCTGCACAATCCTGCCTTCCGGGTCATACCTGCCCCGGATTGCTCCAGGGTGCTTTTCTACAATCTTTGGCTGGTCATGCCCTGCCAAAACCGTACCGCTGTTTCCTAAAGGGGAATAAATAACCCCACTTGAACCATAACCGGTATGAATATCTCCCACCTGAAGAATTTTGGGCTGCTGTCCGCCACCACCACAGGCAGTTACCGTAGGGCAGCACCCGTCTGGCAGATAAACACGTCCAGTCTGTTCAAACACCCCTTTGATATTTCCGGCCCTCTTTACCCGGTTTTCCCGAAAAGCCTTCAGGCTTTTTTCATCCGGCTCAAACAAAAGGGCTTTTCTCTCTTCCATATCTTCAATCAAGCGGCGTACTTTTTCCTGGGATAAGTAATATTTTTCCTCTACGGTATCCTCCAGAATATCCATAAGGCACTGGAAGGACCCCAACGGTTCCGGAAACTGGAATTTTCCATTATCCATTTCCTTCTGTATCAAAATCAGATATACCCGTTCCCTGTTCTGGGGTATTCCATAATGCTTTGCATTAAGAACACTCCAATAGGTGTGGTATCCGTATTCATGCAGTTCTTCCTCAAACAATCGGAATGTGGTATCCCGGAATTTTTTTCCTACAATATTTTTTACATTTTCATAAATTCCCCATACTGGTTTGACACCTCGTATCATACGGAGCCACTCCACCAGAAGGGAAGAACGTGTTTTATCAATATCATGGGAACCACACATGCCGCAGGCGTCCCTTTTGGAATAATGTACCTGCAGAGGGTTATACTCATACCCACAGCTTCGGCATTTCCAAACTGCGCCTGCCTGCTTGCCTGCCAGGGAAAAATCCTGACAGGGGCTTCCGCCACAGATCATGTTAAACGGTTCAATCTCCCTTTCGTCCACTTTTGTAATATCTCCCAGATTCAATGTTTCACTTGTACCATGAATCGCACAATAACTCTTTGCTGCATATTTATCAAACTCACAAAAATTCACCAAACTATATTTCATTCCTCATATTTCATGAGGTGTAGCTACACATTTTACCTAGGATTACTCACTTATTTCCTCCTGTCTCCTAAATTTTTTATAGTCTTCATGAGAAATCCACAGCTACAAACGAAATATCCATCTGGCATTATCTTACAATCATAGAATCACCCCTTCCCGTATCCAGAGTTTATCCTTCTGTCAAAAATTCTGTTGGTCTGCACCACCTCCTTTCCTAACTCTCCCCACTTTCGGATTGGTTATTTCTTTCTCACCGCTATTCTTTCCTGATGTTTGCCAACACCCTGGACACATACACCTGCTTGGGTATCCCCATGCGGTATCCCTGCCGCTCATAGCTCTCTTCGATAAACGCAACCCGTACACGTCCATGCAGTTTCCTCTTTCCTATCCACTGCACTACTTTTTCCATCTCCGCTTCGCATTCGTCGATCTCCCATTTTTTGAAACATTCCTCATCATAGCTATTTTCCAAAAGAATACCCTCCTATCTTGCCTGTGCTATCTGGTATGGTACTATGTTCCTGTGTCCTGCCATTTTTTCTATCTTTTGTATGTTTGTCCCTTTTGTTTCAGTAAGAAGCGGCCTTTCCTTTTCTACCAGGATGGAAAGCTCCTGGTTTTCCTTTTTATACTGCAAAAAAGCATTATAGTCTTTTCCCATAGGTGGAAGACGTACAAAAACCTCATACTCCATAAGGGTATATTTTCTTGCCAATTTTTTTGCCGCTTGTCTTCCCGGCAGGTCATTATCCAAAGAGAACTGTATCTTCCTGATATGAGGATAATCTTTTAAGAACTTTTCCAAAGGGCCATCGGAAAGCATTCCAAGTACCAGGATATTGTTCTGATAATCTCCCCGCAGTTCCATATCGGACATAGCATCAATCGCCGCCTCATATACATAGAGCGTATCACTGTTTTGGTCTACCAGATTAACCCCATAAGTTTTGTCATTCCCCGTAACATCTCCTTTAAAGGGTTTTCCGTATTTATCCAGGGTTCCCCTCTGGCTGGCAAAACGTGGGATACCTTCCGGATCTTTTCCCACAAAAACCAAGTTATGGTACGTTCCACCCTCATACAAAATCCCCTTTTTTACCCAAAAATCAATCATCTGCTTTGACAACTTCCGCTGTTTTATCAGATAGCCATATAACCGGCGGCTGGTTTCTGATTTTGAAGGAAGTACAAAAGATTCTTTCGGTATGTCTTTTTTCTGTTTTGTTTCTTCTATCTTTCCAATCTGTCTTTCCGGTTGAAATTTTTGCATGGTTTCAGTACGGATATATCCGGCAAACTCCAGCAAATATTTGACTGCCTCCACAAAATCCATGTTTCTAAAATATTCCAGAAAGTCAATGGTGCTGCCACCTACCCCCTGGCTAAACCGGCACCAGGAAGACCGGTTGAAGATCATCACAGAGTCCATACCCACTGCCTGATAGAACCTGCCTTTCCTTTTCAATGGAATCCCTATCTGCTCCGCCAAATCCACTAAATCCACTGCCTTTGCAATCTGAATTTCTTCAGACGTAAATTTTCCCATGCTGCACCTCTTCATATTTCATATCCAGATAATGTGCCATTTCCGGGTGCAAGGCTTCAAATGCAGCCAGATATCGGAAACTGGAACTGTTTTCTCCCTGCCCGGTACAAAATTCCCGTAAGCTTTTTTTCACATACTGTGCTGGCTGGTTACACCAGCGGCTTAGGTTGATATACATTCCTTTATAAGTTTCCGGTGCCCGTAGCCATGCCTCGTACCGCATGAGGTACGCAAGACATCCATATTGCATCAGAATCTTTATCCGTTCAAAAACATCCCGGATATCTGCCGCCCAGAAATCTGGCAGCCAGGTGCCATCCCAGTCATAGCCGCATAGCACATATAGCTTGACCTTGTGATAAGAAATAGGAATCACCTCCCGCAGAAGTTCCAGTTTTCTTTCAATGAGTTCTTTATCTTTGATATGGTCAAAGGCAAAGACCATACCATTATCCAGCTTCCCAGATGCCAGAAGTTCAATCTGTTTTTTTTGCATGATACGCAGATCCAGCCCTTGCCGGAACTGAAACCGCCTGCCCGTTTCCAGGACACTGGAAAAGATTTTTTCCCACCCTGCGTAAGCAAAAAAGTTATCATCCAGAAAACACAATTTCTTTCTGGAGGGGTCATAAAATTCTTCCAATGGACTTGCTGCTACTACACCGCTACTATTTTGGTTTACACAGAAACTGCACTTTCGGAAACATCCCCTTGTGAGGAAGCCAATGGAATAATCTGTATAAAACTCAAACTCTTTCTTCTGTTTTTTTCCTGTACTGCTGTCATTTACCATCCGGTCATACAAGTGATAATCCGGTGTATGGTGTTCAATCGCTTCTGGAAGTACCGGTGCTTTATCGTAAAAAAATCCAGTCCCTCCATAAAGGGTTGTTTCCCTCGTCAGAATATGTTCCGGCACGAAAGTATCCGTAAAAACCTTTGATACATAGAGCCGGTCATATTCTCCAGCCTGGCTGTAATCCAAAAGAAGCTCTGTTTCAAATCCCTGCTCCTTCCAATAAGCGGAGAGTTTCATACATGCCAAGTTGGGAAAACGGTGTCTTTTCCGGTATAAAAGGTCTGCATCTATGATCCCAATCCTCAACGCCTGCTCCTTTCCATACGGATACTTCCGGTTTTCTGTTTCTGGTGGGCAGATTCCTTTCTTTCTTCCACTTCTTTTTCCCTGCTTCTTGCAGGACAATAGGATTTACCATTTGCCTCCATGATTTCTGCAAACTCACAGATATGGAACACATTCCCCCCTACCTTTGTATGATATCCGTCAAGATAGGTACAAACCTGTTCTTTCCTTTTTCCGTCTGGGGATATGATCTCTATAGATTCACCGTCTGCTATGGTAAACAGGGTATGGTAATGGCTGTCAATAAACCGTATTCTTTTTTTCTCTTCCATGCTTCTCACCTCACACTTCCAAAAGAAAGGACAGCCGTAGCTGCCCTTTCCCAAATTTAAAAACTGATTTTTATTTCCTATGCCTTTTTATCTTTTTTTCTGTAATAGAGCAAACCTGCTACCATACCTGCACTTGCACCAAGAGCCAGCAGGGGCAGGAACCAGTTTGTATCATCGCCCGTTTTTGGTCCTGGTTTTACGGTACCTGGCGTTTCTGGTGTTTTTTTATTCTGGATCTCTTTTACCACTTCAATGACTGGTGTTTTATCATTCTGATAGGTGAATACGATTTCCCACTCTTCTTCCGTCTTCTGATATCCATTTAAGGCGGCGGTTTCTTTCAGTACATAGGTGATCGGTTCTTTGAAGACACCATTTTCATAAGTTCCAATTGGAAGTAGTTCTGAAACTGCTTTTCCATCTTTTCCAGTCTTCAAACGTCCTACTTCTTTTCCGGTTTCCTTTTCCAGCAGAACAAATTCTACTCCTTCCAGAGCCGCTTTGCTGTCTGCATCCGTTTTTACGATAACCAGTTGTCCCATAGCACGCTCATCTTCCATCTTTACTTTCTGGATTTCTCCCGTTTCTTCTACTGTAAACTCCACGTCATTGGCCACAATATATCCGTCAACTGCCGCCTCTTCGTGCAGGGTATAAGTGCCTACCGGAAGATACTCAATCAGGTGTTCTTCTCCTGTGGTCCAGGACTCTACCACTTCCCCGTCCTGATCGAGAACCTGCAGCTTCGCTCCCTCAATTTCTTTTCCGTCTGTAATATCTGTTTTGGAAATTGAAACTTTGGTATGGTCGTCCTCCATTTTCACTTTTTGTACGTCCCCTGTTTCTTCCACAACAAATTTCACATCTTCTGCCCGGACATATCCCTGTTCCGTAGGTGCCTGCTCTTCGTGCAGTACATATTCTCCTGGTTCCAGTGCATAGACTACATGGGGTTCTTTCTTAGATACCCACTCTTCTACCACCTTTCCGTCCTGATCCAAAATCTGCATTTTTGCACCTTCAATTTCCTGTCCGCCGGTTAAATCTACTTTTGTAAATTCCGTAATGGTAGGCTGATTAGAAATTTCTTCTGAAAAAGCGAGCAGTTCAAGGGTCTGGTCTGTATAAGATGCATCAAAGGAATACACCTCATCATTTGGCAGGTATCCCGGCTTATGCTCTACTTCCCGAATACAATATTTTCCATGAGGAAGATCTGCCTGAAATACCAGCTTGCCCTCTTCATCTGTTGTTCCCAGTTCAATCAGGGCATCTTTTTCTACAACTACTTCCCCAGCAGCATTTTTGATATCCTCCTGCGCATACAGCCCGAATACCACTCCTTCCAGCGGTTTTCCGGTTTCTGCATCTTTTTTCAGAAGGCTCAGGGAAACTTTCTGTCGTTGATTGGTAAGTTCCATTGTTACATAATCCACTGCTACTTCCTGTCCCTTATATGCAATTTCAAATCCTTTTGCTTCCGGGTCAATCACACAGTTCTGACCTGCTTTTTCTTCCACTACATAGTATTTTCCGATAGGAAGATTATTCAGGACTGCCTTTCCTTCTTTATCTGTCACCATACGGGCTACCAGAGCATCTTTTTCATATTTTACAATACGGTTTCCTGCTTCGTCTTTCTGTCCGTCTGGGGTATAAATGGTTTCCTTTGCATGAATGGCAAATTCTGCACCTTCCATATCTCCCTCTTCATAGTCAAATTCATAGCCTTTCTCTTTTTCCATGACTTCTTCCCCGGTGAAGAAACTGCTTACCTGATTTACGAAACCTGCCACACCGTTTTTCATCTTTGTCAGGAACTTTTCTTCTACTTTGGAAGTACCAGAAAGTTTTTCTCCTTTTTTATGGATTGTAAGGCTTCCTACTGCTTCATCATTATACTGTTCAATGACAACAATAAATTTACCGGTTTCCTCCTCTACCTGGTGTACGGTATCAGAATCTACGGTAATGGTGATCGGCGCTTTCTTTGCCTCCTGGTATGTTCCTCCGTCTGCAACTTCATTCAGCGGAACTTCCTTCCCGTCTTTTAAGAGGGCATTTTCAAATCCTACCTGTACATAATTTTCCGGTGCTTCCACTTCTTCAATCCGGTAAGTGCCACATTTTAACTGCTCCGGTGTAATCAGGTATCCCTCTTCGTTGGTCCTGAACACAGATACCACTTCTTTTTTGGGATATCTTACGATCATTTCCACATATTTTTCTGCTTCCACATCATAAATCTTATAAGCCGCACTGTTATCCAGCACCGGCTTCTGCGTCTGGGCATCTTTTTTCACAATCTTGAAGTAATACTGCAAAGGACGGTCATCAAACACACGCCATACCTGGGGTTCCCGGCTGTCTTCCGAAATCTGTACAATAAATGGACGAATCCCTTTTAAATTTTCCGGAACCGTAGACTCAAACACCACATAGGTTCCATAAGGAAGTTCTGGACTCTTTAAATATCCTTTCTTATCCGTAAACAGCTCTGGTACCGTAATCTTTTTACCATTCTCCCAATAAGAAGCGGTTTCATCTGTGCTGTAATCATAGGTGATAAAATCTTCCGGGGTATAATAAGAACCATTTCCCGGCTTCAAACTTCCGTCTTTTACACCAGACAGCTCACTGATGAGGAATACCTTAAATCCAGCTCCTTCTACCAGTTCTGTTTCTGTCTGCTCCCCGTCTTCTGATATCTTGATAAGCTGAAAGGCCTGTTTCTTTACAGTTTCCTTTACAGTCACCTCCCGGTGTACAATCTGTACTTCCTGTCCCTCATACGAAACCTCTACGGGATACTCTGTTTCATCTAACAGATACCCTTCTGCCGGCTCTATTTCTTTTACGAAATAATTTCCAAGATACAGGTTTTTGAAATCTACGGTTCCTTCACTGGAAATCGTACCCTGCGCTACAAGTTCCCCTTTTTTATGGACAATCCCATCTTTCTTATTTGGGTGTTCAATATCTTCCGTAGCATACAACCCATATTTTGCCCCTACTAAGGTTGCGTCACCCTGGGAAATAAATCCCTGGGAATCCTGATCAATCTTACTTACATGAACTTCTCCCCGTACTTCCTCATTTTTAAATTCATGGGAAAAAGTATATGTGTAGGTGCTGTCGTCTTTATATTCATAGAAGAAACGATACACCTCATCTGTCATATAATACTTATCCGGTGCCTGGATCTCCTTTACGCTGTAATGGAAATTCAAAGGAATATCTGCATGGAACACAGCCATTCCTTCCCTGTCGGAAACAGCACGTTCCACCAGGCTTCCTTTTTCTACAAGGACCTTTCCGTCTGCTGCTGTCAGGTCTTCTTCTACATACAAGCCAAACGTCGCACCTTCCAGGGTAACATCATCATGTTTCGATTTTTTCACTACATTTACGGAAATCCCCGGTCTTGCATTGGTAAAAACGGTTTCCCCCTGGGATAGCTCTACATTCTGTCCTGCATAGGACAAGGTTACAAACTGGGTACGTTCCTGTTCTGTTTTCCCAATCACCAGATTTTCCGGTGCTTTCTGTTCTACAACCTTATATTTTCCAAGATACAATTCTTTGGAAACAGCGCTTCCATCTTCCCCTGTTGTCAGACTTTCTACCAAATCCCCTGCTTTATGCACCTTCGTCACTTTATCCTGGCTGTAAATATCCTCTGCGGCATAAATGTTATATTCTGCCCCTGCAAAGTCCGTATTTCCATATACAAAAGTCAGGTTTCCCTCTTCTCCGGTTACTCCGGTCAGAACCTCACCTTTTTTACGGATTGTGATTTTTCCTTTCTGTTCCTCATTCGTCACTGCAACAGAAGTTGTTTTTCCTGTTTCCAGCTTCACGTTAAAAGACTCTGTATTCAGCTTATATCCTTCTGGAACAGAAATTTCTTTTAAATATACCGTATCCTGGGTTTTCGGAAGTTCCACCTCAGAAGTACCATTGCTGTCTGTGGCCGGCATCTGTACAAGAAGGTTTTTACATGCACTGTCTGAATAAATACCAAAAACAGCGCCGGACAGATTTACTTTACTGTTCTTATCTTTTTTTGTTACTTTTACCCTTGCCAGGTCCAGCCACTTCACCGTAAATTCCACAGAAGCACTTTCTTCTTCAAAAAATGCCCCATACCCAATATCCTGAGAACCAGAACCCGTAGACAATACTAAGGTCTTCCACTGAGTTCCCATTTGTCCTTTCAGCTTCCCACTGTTCCATGTACCAGTTACAGTTTTGGGAGCACTGAAATAGAATGTGGTATTCCCATTGATCTTTACGGTTCCTGTCTGTTTTGTACTTCCACTGTGATAAGTCACATTCTCTGGCATTTTTAAAGTAATATAGTTTCTATGGTCACCTTTTAAAGTAAATTCCCCAGTACGCTGTTCCTTTCCACTTTCATAAGCCTTTGCTTCCTTTGGGGACAACGTGATTGCTGCTGTCGGAGGTGCTTCCAGGCTGTAAATATGCTGGATATATCCCCACACACCGCTTGCCTTAATATCTTCAAAGGTACAGCCATAAAAACCGTCCATGCCACAATAAGAATAAGCGGCAGCTAAATGCGTAAAAATATACTTTGTCTTCCAGTCAAAAGAGGGCATATACTCCCCAGTAATGTCCCCGGGACCGCCATATCCATAATAAAGGACTTTCTGTAATTCCGGGTTGCTTTCAAATTCATTGGCTACATAATCCGAGGTCGGCGGGGAAGCCTTCATAGACTCCAGACAATATGCCACATGGCCATTTACGGTGAAATAGGAAGTAGAATAGTTCCCCACGTTAGAAGGGTATGGGATTCTCTCTCCCTGTACCAGATGCACATTGCTTCCTTTTTGCTGCTCCATTGCTGCCGGAACAACCGATAAGAACATTCCCTTATCCTCTTTTGGTGTCAGATCAATCAACTCTGCCCCTGCATCTGGCATTTCCGGTTCTTCCGTCAGTACCTCCGGTATCTCCGGGTCAGGGTCCGCCTCACCGTCCTCACCGGAGCCATCTTCGGTATGCTGGCTTACTTCTCCCTGGGGTTCCTGTGTGCTGTTTTCCCTTGCTTCTACCACAATTCTTCTCATAATCTGATAGGAAGGGTTTCCGCTTAACGGATCAACACGATAAAATGCCTGGTAAGAACCTGGGGTATTGAAATCAAAAGAATTGCCGGAGTCCCCTTCTGCTTTCAGAAACGTTACCTTTACTTTTTCATCATTTTTCTGAAAACCCCTGTAATCTGTTTCCAGGTCAAAGGACTCTCCTGTTTTTATGGTAAGGTCCTCTGCATACACCAGTTCTTCTTCTGTCAGTTGCTCCTTTACCTCTTCCAACTCCGGTAATGTTTCTGAAGCAACTTCCTCCTGTTTTACTTCCTGTATCTGTGCATGTTCCTCAGACTGTTCAGAAGCCAGTGCGGTGATTCCTGTATTGAGTAACGTAGAACAGCTAAGAAGAAGTGCCAGCGTCCCAGCCAGCAGCCTTTTCTTTTTTCCTTTCATCATAGCTTTGCTCCTTTTCATTTTTTTTGTCAAAAAAAGCAGGCCACACAAGCCTGCTTTCCATTTTCTATCTTCTTTTTTCTATCTTTTGTATACGGTCTGTCCCGTATCCAATGCACCTGTCAATCCCCTTTCTATTCCCTGCTTCCTGCATGGAACACTGCCAAAACAAGCTGCAGAACCAGCAGAAACAAACATATCACCAGTTTCCCTGTCAGATACAGCAGTTTCCCCACTGCAATGAAAATCCCTTTTACAACTTCCCATACACTTCTTCCTACTGCCATATCTTTTTCCTCCTTATTCTTCAAATGCCCCATAAAATTCCGCAAACCGTAAATCTTTTTCCATACAGGCTTCTTCCTTTTCCCTGTTCTCTGCTATCGTTCCACCGTCAGAAAGTTCTCCCTGAACGGCCTTTTCCAGCACACCCCGCTTCTCAAAGGCTTCTTCCTGTGCCTTTGAAACCGCTTCTTTTACGATTTTACAAAATTGTTCTTTCTGGTTCTCCAGAAGGGTATTTAATAGTTTCATCTGCTGTACATCTTCTTCCTGCTGCAGGTATTTTGCAAAATAAACGATTGCTTCTGCTATGAAATCGTCTTTCGTCTTGAAAATATCTTTGTTATACTCCTTCAGATATCGGTATGCCTGATGATGTACCGGCCTGTTTTTATACAGCCGCAGTGAAGTAGTATATACTTTTTCCGTATCCATAAGCATTCACTTCCTATCATGCCGTCCGCATTTTCCTCTGTTTTGCCCGGATAATACTTTTCACTGCTTCTTCACAGCCCCTTGCATTGGCATGTATATCCGTCACAAACTGTACATCTTTTCCCTCATTAGCTCCAAAATGCTCCACAATGGAAGAACCACCTCCCATGAATACCATTTTGGTCAGGTCCAGATTATAATGATTTGCCTGTATGATACCATAAATTTCCTCTGCATAGGATTTCAAACAGTTTATAATCACTTCCTGATACTGCTTCGGGCAGTCATAGCTTCCTGTCCTCATAAATGCTTCTGTAATGTATGCCGGTACCCCTGCCCCTGTTTTTGCAATGGCTTCCTCATTGACTTTTCCGATACAATACAAAGCTGCCTTATCCGAAATCGAATACTTCCCGTCCGGCATTCCGTCAACAAACTCTACCAGGTCGGTAGTCCCTCCACCAATATCTACTAAAAGGCAATAACCGGGAACCGCTTCTAAAAGCGTATGGATCACCACATGCCCCTGCATAAAAACAAACACATTTTCCAAAGACACATGATAATGTACTCCTTCATAGCGGAAATGCAGTTCCTTTGTCTTTAACAGATATTTCTTAAAATTTTCTTTCTGCTGCTGAAATCTTCTGGGTGGCAAGGCAGCTCCCATTTTTACGGAAGCGTCTGTCAGTCCCCGGCAGCGCATTTCCTGCGCCAGTGCTGCAAGGGTAAGAAGATAATAGTTTTCATTCTCTGTCTTATCTACGCATTCCTTTTCCGGTACTTTCCCACCCACATAATAAAACTGGTTCTGGTATTCCAGAATGTGTTCCAGGCTGTCCGGCCTTGCCTGCAAAGGCTGGATTGCTGCTGAAAATACAGTATTTGCAGTTTTCATGTTACGGTTTCCATGATCAATTCCAATAATCATTTTAGTTTCCACGTTCTTATCCTCCTGAAAGTTATAGTTTGTATTTTATCTTGTTCTCTTTGGTTCTTGACCTGCTTCTTTCTTTTCTTTGTTTATCACAGGAAGTTTGTCAAACAGTTCCCCCATCACCGCTTCCATTTCCTGAAACTTCATTTCATCTGGCATACACAGAAAAACAATCACTGCATCCGTCTGACGTTCCCCGTTCTCTCTCCGGTAAAGTTCTGTATAGGAACCCCAACAACCGTCCTCACCTGCACAAAACTTTTTTGTCTTCTCATTTACTTTTATGAGATATTCTTCGGTATCAACAAAGATTTTCCGAATGGATACTTTTTGTAAGTCGTATTTCATGCTGTCCATATAAACCGGCAAGTGTTCCTCTGGGGCAAAATAGACATACATTGTGCAATAGGTATCTCCTTCCGTCCCCATCTCCTGTAAAACAATCCCGGCTTCAAATATTTCCGGTGGAGCATAATCTACTACAAAATCCGAATCCTTTTCCTGTGAAGATTTTTCAAAATGCTCTGAATCTCCAACCAGAAAATGTTTGGGGCACTGAATACGAAACCTTTCTTCCCTCATTCTGTATATTCCTCCATAATCTCACTAATATCTTTTTGAAATAGCCGCTGAAGCAGGACAACTACATAGACATTTGGCTTTTGCTGTCCGTATTCAATCCTCTGATACGTCCGAAGACTGATACCCAAGACAGCCGCAAGTTCTCTCTGTGTATATCCATGAGCTGTCCTGAATTTTCTTAATTTTGTTACTTTCTATCACGCTCCTTACGTCTGAGGGATAGCTTCCTGATAAGCAAACAGATTGGATATATAGCTGTTTGCTGTCAATGTGGCATTGTATAAAGCGGTAAGCAGCACTGCCCGGATATTATTAGCTTTCCTTGTACACTGCTTAATTGAGTCTATCACATACTCTACGGTAAACTTATCCAGCTTTTTATACATTCCCTGTACAATGCCAAGAGGTCGTTCTTCCTGATTTACCCTTATGGTCTTTGCATTGGACGTCAAAACATCTACTGCAAGCCCTACAATCTCATTGAGCAGTTTTCTGTCAAAAGGTCTGTCTATCCATATCGCATCATAATCAATCTGATCTTTGAACTGTTCTTCTGCTGCCTGATAGGATAAGATAGGATTATCTCTATACCCATTCACTATTTCTGTTGTATTCTTTTGGGTACTTTCTGCTGTAGTCTTTGTAGTAATCTCTGTATTTGTATGCCCGCTATCAGTCTGAGGTCCCTCTTTGGGTATCCAGGGCTCTGTTTCCCTGTCGGGGTATGCTCCCTCTTTGAATGGTGATACCCTCTCCCTTTGGAAAGGGACAGCCCTCTCTTCTACAAAATGTATCTCTTCCTCTATGGCTGTATGGGAACTGATTTTCTCTGCTTTGGATTTCCCTTTGCCTTTTTCAAAAGAAACCGGATCTGCTCCTGTTTCTTCTGGATAAGTCAATTCTTTTAACCGGTCTACGATCAATTCCAGATACAGAACATTATTTACAACAATCCCATTCATGGAAATGGTTCTAAATACCCGTTTTACCACACCCAGCTTCTCTAAAAACACCACTGCATTTGTCGCTTCTTTTTTGGAAATCCCAAACTGTTCGCTGATCTGCTGGTAACTTCTCTGAAGAAGGTCTGACTTAAATTTCTTTCTTACCCCAATAACCTGTCCGGTTCCTTCATCTCTGATTTCTGTAGGCTTATACCAGTACACAATATCTGCCAGTATAATAATAGCTGTTAGATTTGGCTTTCCACTTTCTCTGATGATTGTCCGATACCACACCTGCGGAATGATATTTCCAGATATATTCAGTTTTGCATTTTCATCTACGATTTCATTTCCAGTGCTATAGATACCTCCATTCATTCGTTTATTCCTCACTTCCCTGCTTCTTTTCTTTTTCAAACAAAGCACTTATTTCTTCATCTGCTCTTTTGCCTGCCACCAGGCACGCATACCAGGAACTAAGGAAAATAGCTGTTACAACAATCATAATCACTTTTATCATCGCTCCGTCCTCCCAAGAAAAAAGGACCAAGCCAGCTAACAGAATCTTTTAACTAACCTAGTCCTTAACATATTTTTTTACAATGTGTTGCAACCGAATGGTTTTTCACAAACTTGACCGCCTGTGAGAATGGATATAATTTTGACAGGACCAGTAGCAATAGGTTTCTATCTTTAAGAGCCCCTGCCTTCTCATTTCTACTATGAGAAATTCATTCCCGGTCTATGAATTTTCTACCCTTTATGGTATAATAGAAAAAAGACTAAATTGGCGTGAGCCCTTATTTTATAAGGAATCTGCTAACTTAGTCTTATTTTAACATGACCACCGGAACCGGACGGTCCCAGAAGCACACAAAACTCCCCTCTCTCAATGTCAAGATCCAGCCCCTTCAGCACATCCACCCGGCTGTCCCCTGCACCAAAAGACTTCTTAATACCCTGTATCTGCAGAAACATTTTTTCATTCCTCCCTCATATCCACTTTCTGTGGAGCAAATTTCTTTCATATAGCACTGCTGTTTCATAGCAGTGTTATACTTCACTAACTTTAGGTTAGTATAAACTTACTTTATTGTCAACTGATTTTCGTAGTTTCGTAAAATTTTATGGATATAAACCATATTTCTGCGCATCCCTTATGACCTTTTTTCTTATCTGTTTTTAATATCTGGCTTCCACAAATTTGGGGTAACTCATCACTACTACACTATTCGCCCCAGCATAGCCAGGGATTAACTCTTTCATTTGTATGAAACCAAGTCTGAACCGCAGAAAAAGATTGGATAGTTCCCTTTAGTATGCCCTGTCCTGTTTATAGTTTTGAATATCAAAATATATTGACTTTTCTTTTTTACCTTGTTATATTTTTTTCTGAAGTAACTGCTGTCCGGCAGTCTGCAAAACAGCAGGCTGCCCCAGGAAAGGAATTATCCATGAACACTCTCAGAAAAATATATTGCAGGGCTTTTCAGAAAGCTTTTCACATTGCAATTCCCTTTTTACCTTACAGAAAACCCAAAATCGCAGGAAGCGTCAAGGAACTCCCTGAAATCATCATGCGCCACAAATGTACTCATGTACTGATCATTACAGATGGCGGTATCATGAAGCTTGGACTTACCAGAAGACTGGAAAAAGCTTTAAAGGAGGCCGGTATCCCCTATACCATTTATGACAAAACAGTTGCCAACCCTACTACTGTCAATGTCCGCGAGGCGTTGGAGCTTTACCATAAAGAAGACTGTGATGCCATCATCGGTTTCGGCGGCGGTTCCAGCATGGACTGTGCCAAGGCAGTCGGTGCCTGTGCGGTCAAACCCAATCAGTCTCTGGCTCAGATGAAGGGAATCCTGAAGGTGCATAAGAAGCTTCCCCTTCTCATGGCAGTTCCAACCACTGCCGGAACAGGAAGTGAGACCACTCTCGCCGCTGTGATCACAGATGCAGACACCAGATATAAATACGCAATCAACGATTTCCCGCTGATTCCCCGCTATGCAGTGCTGGATCCCAAGGTTACCTTAAGCCTGCCCCCATTTATCACCGCAACTACAGGTATGGATGCCCTGACTCACGCAGTGGAGGCATATATCGGCAATTCCACCACCATTGATACACGCAGGGATGCATTAAAAGCGGTAAAACTGATTTTTGAAAATATAGACATTGCCTATGAGCATGGCGATAATATTCAGGCAAGACGAAATATGCTCCACGCCTCCTTCTACGCAGGCTGTGCTTTTACCAAATCCTATGTAGGATATGTTCATGCAGTCGCTCACTCTCTGGGTGGACAGTACAACGTTCCCCATGGACTTGCCAATGCCATTCTGCTGCCGCTGGTACTTCGGGAATATGGCTCCTGCATTGACAAAAAGCTCCACAGACTTGCCATTGCAGCAGGACTTGCAGACAAAAATACGCCGGACCATGAAGCAGCAGAGCTTTTTATCCGGGCAATTGAAGAGATGAAAGAGCGATTTGGAATCGTAAATATTGTAAAAGAAATTCAGAAAACAGATATCCCCAAGCTTGCCCATTATGCAGATAAAGAGGCCAATCCTCTGTATCCTGTGCCGAAGCTTATGGATGCCTCCGAACTGGAGAAATTTTATTACATGCTGATGTCTCTGACTTCCAAGGAAAATACCTCAGAAGCTGAGAAGTAACTGTTAATATTCTTCTATCCTGCAAAGCGTTTTTTATAAAAATATCAAAATACAGGAACCTGCAGACTCTCAATAGTTACCTGATATCTATATTATATAAGGAAATAATGTATTATGACAGAAACAGAAATTAAAGAAATCGTTCAGAAACAACGCAGCTATTTTTACACAGGTGCCACTTTACCGGTAGAAAAAAGGCTGGATGCCTTAAAAAAATTAAAGACCTGTATTCAGAAATATGAACCACTGATCAATGAAGCACTGAAACGTGACCTTGGAAAAAGTAACTTTGAATCCTATATGTGTGAAGTGGGACTTGTGCTCTCAGAACTCAGCTACATGATCCGCCATACACCTTCCTATGCAAAAGAAAAAACAGTACTGACTCCCCTTGCCCAGTTCGCTTCCAGAAGCTATAAGAAGCCATCTCCTTATGGTGTTGTCCTGGTTATGAGCCCATGGAATTATCCTTTCCTGCTCACCATTGATCCGCTGATCGATGCGATTGCAGCCGGAAATACAGTTGTACTGAAACCAAGCGCCTACTCTCCTCACACCAGCCGGGTGATTGAAACCATTATCACCGAATGTTTTGATTCCCAGTATGTGGCTGTGGTAAACGGCGGACGTGCGGAAAATAACACTCTTCTCAATGAACATTTTGACTATATTTTCTTTACAGGAAGCCAGCATGTTGGCAGGGAAGTAATGGCAAAAGCATCTGTACATCTGACCCCGGTTACCCTGGAGCTGGGCGGTAAAAGCCCCTGCATTGTAGAGAAAAGTGCCAACCTGAAACTTGCAGCCAGAAGAATTGTATTTGGAAAATATCTCAACTGTGGTCAGACCTGTGTAGCACCTGATTATATTTACTGCGACAGAGAAATCAAGGATGAACTGATCCGACAGATCCAGAAACAGATCAGGAAACAGTTTGGTTCCACACCTCTGAATAATAAGAATTATGGGAAAATTATTAATGAAAAGCACTTTACTCGTATCTGCAATCTGATCGATCCCAGCAAGGTAGTCTGTGGCGGTGACAACAATCCGGGAGCTCTTCAGATTGCTCCTACTGTTATGGATAATGTAACCTTCGGGGATGCAGTAATGCAGGAGGAAATCTTCGGTCCTGTGCTTCCTGTGCTGACCTATGATTCCCTGGATGAGGCCATCGAAAAGGTCAACTCCATGGCACATCCTCTGGCACTATATATCTTCACCTCCGACAAAGAAGCTGCGGAAAAAGTTACTTCCCGCTGTGGATTCGGAGGCGGATGTGTCAATGACACCATCATCCACCTGGCAACCAGTGAGATGGGATTTGGCGGCTTTGGTGAAAGCGGAATGGGTTCCTACCATGGCAAAGACGGTTTTCATACCTTCTCCCACTATAAGAGTATTGTAGACAAAAAAACATGGCTGGATCTGCCAATGAGATACCAGCCATATAGAAAAATTTATGAAAAATTATTGAGGAAGTTCCTGAAATAAGGAACTTTCTCAGGATTGATTCCCCTTATCAGCTCTGCTGACCAGTTGATTACGAATTTCCTGCATCCGGTTATCCAACTGAGCACTCTGGGCGGCACACGCCAGAAGCTCCTCCTGCAATTGCTGTGTCTGATCTGCCGGGATATCTTTTTTATAGCGAAGCTTATGTTCCAGACTTGCCCAGAAATCCATGGCAATAGTTCGAAACTGGACTTCCACATTTACCATTTTTTTGTTTTTCTGCAGAAAGATAGGCACCTGCACGATCAGATGCAGGCTTCTGTAACCACTGGGTTTTGGATTTTTTATATAATCTTTTTTCTCGATCAGTACAATATCATCCTGACGCAGAAAGCTGTCTGCCAGCTCATAGATATCCTCCGGAAAAGAACAGATTACCCGGACACCTGCGATATCCTTGATATTTTCTTCTATAGCAGTTAAAGACATGGGAATATTTTTTCTGCGTATTTTCCGCACAATGCTGTCATAAGATTTAATTCTGGTTTTAATACCTTCGATAGGATTTTTATCATATTCCAGGGAATACTCCTGATTCAGCACTCTGAATTTTGTCTCAATCTCCATGACAGCACACTGATAGTAAGACATCAGCAGATCAAAGGGCCTTTTATTTTTCTGGATCATTTCCAGAAATTCTTCAGACAGTAGACTCCTGCGGATCAGCTCGTCCTTTCTGGCTTCTATACGGTTCTTTCGTTCCGACATAATTTCTTCAAAATTTTTCAAATGTTCCTCCCCCTCTTACGGTTTTGTATAATTACTATAGCAATCCTCGTAAATAGTGCATTTAATAGGCTCGCTATAAACTGTCCATTTTTTTCAGCAGCAATAAATCAAAGACTATTATAACACAATTCCCGCAAAGAGTAACCATTCTCGTTACTGTTTATTCCATTCTCGGTAACGTCCCAGTAACGCAACCAGTAAACCAGCCAGTAAACAATAACCCATTCTTCTTTTCTTCGCAAAACACTTGTTCTTTATCATCAAACATGGTATTCTTATTTTGCTGCAGACTGTTATCGTAATTCAGGAAAATACCGTAACACCAGCCATTTCATTACTTACAGTATTTTCCTGAATTTCTATAAATGGTATGTTGCAGATATAATATATTGCAAATATGCACTACATCTATAGCAATCCTCTTAAATGTATCATTTACGAGGACTGCTATACAATTTTATATAATACAGGAGACTCAACACATGGATGGATATGAATTTGAATATCAATGTGCAAAGATACTAAAGCGAAAGCATTTTTCTAAAATAAAAGTAACCCAAAGCTCCGGAGACCAGGGAATCGATATCATTGCTTTCAAACATCGAAAAAAATACGGGATACAATGTAAATATTACACCCATCCTGTTGGAAATAAAGCCGTTCAGGAAGCCTATGCAGGTGCAAACTTCTATGACTGCGATAAAGCTGTTGTAATGACAAACATAACCTTTACAAAGTCAGCAACCCAGCTTGCACAGAAACTGGATGTTGAACTATGGCCCAACTGCCCTGTTACACCTTTTTACAGTTTACCGTTTAAAATCATGAGTTTATTAAATGCAGTGCTTTTTCTTTACGCAGTGCTCGCATTTCTCTCCCTGAAACCTGAATTTGATTTTATTCATCTTCCCTTTGTTCCTGATACCCTGACGCTGATCATCATTCTTACAGCTTCTATTTCCGGTATCTTCGGCTGGAGTTTTTTTCTGTGTAATCTCATTGCTGCAGGCGCATACCTTTATCTTGCATTTTATACACTCATTCTGCCGACATATGCAGAAACAGGCAGCTGCACAAATATACACATGCTTTCCCTGATTCCGGCAGGCGTATATCTGCTTCATGCAGGATGGATAAAAATCAGGAAATAAAAGTCTTATGAATAACTATTATAATGCTCAGCTTCCTGATTTGCCAAAAAGCAGCCCTGCTCATGAGAACAGAGAACTCCTACTGCCTGTAAATAGGCATAGATGACTGTTGTTCCCACAAACTTCATGCCGCGTTTTTTCAAATCTTTTGATATACAATCAGACTTTTCAGAAATCCTTCGTCCAGATGCTCCGGTATTTCAAAGAATACATCTATTTTTCCAGGTTCTGCGGAACGGTCTTCAAAGGCAGGGAAAATAAAGCCGCATTTTGGAGTTCCGGCATTGTAATCTTTATCTACCGGAGCCACCACACAGATCAGGAAACTGTATATTTCTTCTGATTCCCACTGTTCGCTGTGGTCTGAGCCTTTCTTGGGAATATCATATATTCCATGATAAATATAAATTCCAAACTCCTGTCCCTGCAGACGGTTTGTTCTATTTGATGAATCTCTTGTACTGCAGATTCCCTCCGCAAGCTGTTCACAGAGAGTCTGAACCAGAAGATCATCTTTTAATCCGTATTGTGATAATGCCATCAGTAGTTTATGGATGCTGTCATATGCCATATCCCCTTCAGGGAATTTATAACATTTTAACTGTTCATTTGTTTTGGAAAAAGGAATGGTTTTCGCAAGATCCAGATTTACCTGCTGATCATGTTTGCTCATATTTTTGAAGCTTACATTGAAGGTATTATCTATGTATCCCTCATCATCTATATATGCTCCTGCTACACGCACAAAGCAGTTTCTGGATAATGTCATCCTGCGGGTTAATTCCAGCATATCATTTCGGTTGATCTTTGTATCTTTTTTATTCATCAAAATGGTTCCATCCTCTCCAAAAAGCTTTTCTTTTATGGTCAGTATATCATACGTGATATGCTCTCGCCACTTAAATCTTACAGATTTTGAAGTGGGAGCTTCCTGCTCAATT
>OIYD01000115.1_pt1 | contig 78835 bp, 62 predicted proteins | sample 1588141 | NCBI WGS metagenome assembly OIYD01 (sample SAMN03283259) | human gut metagenome | biome: human-associated habitat; material: feces | host: Homo sapiens | place: USA | collected 2013
AGCATCTGGGTGGCAGTGACGATGGGCTTGCCGAAGGAGAAGGAGCGGTCGATGATGTCCTTCTGGATGCCGGGCAGCTCGGTGAAGTCGATCTCAACGCCCAGGTCACCACGGGCCACCATGACGGCATCGGCTGCGGAGAGGATGCTGTCGATGTTGTTCACACCCTCGCGGTTCTCGATTTTGGCAATGATACGGATGTTGGAATCGTACTCATTGAGCAGGTTGCGGATGTCGTACACATCCTGTGCGGTGCGCACAAAGGAAGCAGCGATGAAGTCAAAGCCGTTCTGCACGCCAAAGATGATGTCCTCGCGGTCCTTCTGGCTCAGGTAGGGCATGGACAGATGCACGCCGGGCACATTGACACCCTTTTTGGTCTTGATCTTGCCGCTGTTCAACACGGTGCAGATGATGTCGGTGTCGGTGACCTGCTCAATGTGCAGCATGATCAGGCCGTCGTCCAGCATGATGGTGCCGCCGGGCTGCACGTCCTGGGGTAGATCCTTGTAAGTGACGGAGCAGATCTCCTTGGTGCCCTCCACCTCGCGGGTGGTCAGAGTAAAGGTCTGGCCGGCTTCCAGCATCTCCACACCGTTCTTGAACTCCTTCAGGCGGATCTCGGGGCCCTTGGTGTCCAGCAGGGCGGCAACGGGCTTGCCCAGCTCCTCACGCAGCGCCTTCAGCTTTGCCAGACGGCCGCCGTGCTCCTCGTAGGAACCGTGGGAGAAGTTGAAACGGGCCACGTTCATGCCGTTTGCAATCAGGTCGCGCAGGACATCGCCCTTATCGGTAGAAGGGCCCAGGGTGCAGATGATCTTCGTTTTTCTCATAAAATACCTCCAACGTTCACGCTATAATGCTCTCTATCTTGACGCAGCAGCCCAAGCTGGCTGCTCTCTGGCGGGCAGTGATTGCTTTGCGCCCGCGGCGGCAGTATACGCCAATATGGCTGTTTCAAAAAACCATACCACTATACATTATAAGCTCTTGGATACAATAGCGCAAGAAAAATCTTTGCAAAGAAATTGCTAAGATTTCATCAGGTTTGAACAAAAAACTTTCCACCACAAAGCGCTTGCATAACCGGCGGGATTTGCTTATAATGAAGGTAAGCAAAAGTGCGACTGTTCCGGGGCAGCCCCGGAGGAAAATGGAGTGAAAACATATGGAAAAGCGTGTATTTTTGATCGTACTGGACAGCTTTGGCATCGGCGCGGAGCCGGATGCAGCCGCCTTTGGCGACGAGGGCACCAACACGCTGGGGGCCATTGCAGGGCATCCCAATTTCAACTGCCCCAACCTGAAAAAGCTGGGCCTGTTCAACATTGACGGTGTGACTGCGGGCGAAAAGACCGACGCGCCCGCGGGTGCCTTTGCCCGCCTGCAGGAGCAGAGCATGGGCAAGGATACCACCATCGGCCACTGGGAGATCGCCGGTGTGGTCAGCCCGAACCCGCTGCCCACCTTCCCCAACGGCTTCCCGGAGGAGCTCATTCAGGAGTTTGAGGCAAAAACCGGCCACAAAGTCCTCTGCAATCTGCCCTATTCCGGCACCGAGGTGCTGAAGGACTACGGCGAGCAGGCCATGAAGGAAAATGCCCTCATCGTCTACACCAGCGCCGACAGCGTGTTCCAGGTGGCCGCCCACGAGGAGCTGGTGCCCGTGCACGAGCTTTACCGCTACTGCGAGATCGCCCGTGAGATGCTGAAGGGCACCTACGGCGTGGGCCGTGTCATCGCCCGGCCCTTCCTGGGCAGCAGCGCCGAGACCTTCTACCGCACCACCAACCGCCACGACCTGAGCCTGAAGCCGCCCCGTGCCACCATGCTCGACCTGCTGAAGGAGGCCGGCAGGGATGTCATCGCCGTGGGCAAGATCTTTGATATCTTTGACGGACAGGGCGTGACCGAAAAGATCAAGACCACCGGCAACACCAATGGTATCGCCTTCACCAAGGCATTGCAGACCCGGGATTTCGAGGGCTTGGCCTTTGTGAATCTGGTGGATTTTGATATGCTCTACGGCCACCGCCGCGACGTGCCCGGCTATGCCGCCGCCGCCACCGAATTTGACCGCTTCCTGGCCGACTTCATCCCCGGGATGCGGGAGGGTGATCTGCTGATGATCACCGCCGACCACGGCTGCGACCCCTCCTACACCAAGACCACCGACCATACCCGCGAGTATGTGCCGTATCTGGTCTGCGGCAAGGGCGTGAAGCCCGGTGTGGACCTGGGCACCCGGCTCTGCTTTGGTACCATTGCACAGACCGTGTGTGAATATCTGGGCGTGGATGCTTCCAGCCTGGATGGCCACAGCGTGCTGCAGGAGATCCTGAAGTAATATGAGCCCTCTCAGTCACGCGATCGCGTGACCGAGAGGGTTATTTTTTGTGCAAAGTCTTGAACAATATAGTCAGTTGTGGTAGACTAGCACATGCACGCCCGGTGCGTACAAAGTTTACGCCGGGCGCAGGAATTGATATGGTTTCAGAATAGAAGGAGACTATCACATGAGAATCAATCGTACTCTGGGTCTGGCACTGACCGCTGCTGTGCTGGCTGTTGCCATGACTGGCTGCTCCAATAGTGCATCTTCCACCGCATCCTCCGCTGCTTCCAGCGAGGCTGCTTCCTCTGTTGCCGCTTCCAGCGAAGCTGCCGAGAGCGAGGCCGCTGCCGCCAGCGTTGTCAGCACCGAGGATCTGGACGTGAACGGCACCACCTACTCCGCTGACTGCTACGGCGAGTTCACCCTGTCCAACGGCGACACCATGAAGCTGTGGAAGGTGAAGGACGCTTACGCAGACCTGAGCGCTCTGCCCATGAAGGGCATGGCCGAGGAGTTCCCCATCGAGGCCGAGGCCGAGCAGATCTATGTTGCTGACGTGACCAGCAACGGCGAGACCACCCGCCAGTATCTGCGCACCGACAAGGCTGGCCGCAACGGCACTGTCTCTGTCAAGACCTTTGAGCTGGGCGACGCTGAGTAATCGCGCTTCCCTGTAAGATCAGCAGACAACAAGCCCCGGACCTTTTGCAAGGCCCGGGGCTTGTGCTGTTTTATCCTGTTTTATTCTCCGCTGCTGCTGGAACCGAACAGGGCATCCAGCACGGTGGAAGCGGCCTGATGCAGGGAGTTGGCAGCAGATTCCACCTGCTCCTGCGTGGGCAGAGAGATAGAAGGTGCTTCTGCTCCGCCGGTGGATTCACTGCTGGCTTCACTCTCAGCAGGTGCTTCGGTGGAAGCCTCGCTCTCAGCAGGTGCTTCGGGGGTGGGTTCTGCGGGCTGCTCGTCGGCAGGCTGTTCCGCAGGCACGCTCTCGGCAGGTTCCTCCACAATGACGCTGTCGGGCGATTCCTCCACAGAGGTGCCCGCGTTGGGGTCAGCCGTGGGGGTGAATACCTCGGTCTTTTCGGGGGTCTGCTGGGTATCGCTCACGGTGCCCTCGCCGCCCAGAACGGATGCGATCAGCTCCTTGGCCTGGTTGACGGAGTTCTCATCCGGCTTCATCACATAGAGGCTCTGACCCTTTGCGGAGTAGCACTGGGAGCTCTTGCCGCTGGTGCCGGTCACGGTATAGCTCTGGATGTCCCAGTCAGACAGGCTTGCCAGCTGCATCCGCACCAGTGCGGAGATCTGCTCCTGAGAGAGGCTGGTCACAAAGCAGTCGGACACAGCATCCATCAGCTTGGAAAAGCTCATCAGCACAGTGGGGGATTTGATCTTGTTCATCATGGCATCGATGACTTTCATCTGGTTGATGCCGCGCTGGATATCGCCGGAGGCAAAGGCGTGGCGCTCCCGGGCAAAGGCCAGAGCGCTCTTGCCATCCAGATGGTTCCAGCCCTCGGCAAAGGTGGTGGGATCATAATAGCCGGGGCTGCCCACCGAGGTGAACGCCTGATCGGAGTAGACATCCACGCCGCCCACGGCATCGATGATGCTGATGAAGCCCGCAAAATTGATGCGGAGGTATTGGTCCACATTGACCCCGTACAGGTTGCCCAGGGTTGCCATGCTGGTCTCCACGCCGTACAGACCGGCATGGGTCAGCTTGTCCTTGCTGTTGGTACCCGCCAGATCAACGTAGTAATCGCGGGGAGTGTTGATGAGCGCCACCCGTTTGGTGGAGGGATTGACCACGGCAAGGATGTTCACATCGCTGCGGGCCTTTTCGGTCAGTTCGCCGCGGTTGTCCACGCCGCTCAGGTAGACCACAAAGGGCTCCTTGGTGATCTTGTTGGCCTCGGTGCCGGTGACAAGGCCGGAGGTCACATTGTCCAGTGCACTCAGGCCCTGCTGCGCCCAGACACAGCCCAGCGCCAGAAAGGCGCACAGGAACACCGAGAAGACCCGGGATACCTTGCGGGGGACGCTGTACTCCTGGCAGCGCTTGACCAGCAGCCAGAACAGCACCAGCAGTGCCGCAATGATGACCAGATACAGTGCGGGCAGCATCTGGGTGCGACAGAGCTGGAGGAAGGCCGCAATGCTCAGAATGGCTTGTACGATCAGCAAAACAGTACCTCGTTTCGAGTTGGCCGCGCCGGTGTCTGCATCCGGCCTGCGGCGGGGCGGCTTTGACTCCGGGGCAAGCCCGCCGGTATGCTTCGGCGGCTTGGGCGGTGCAGGCGGCGGGGTGGGAGCGGCAGTTTCCGGCGCAAAAAAGGCCGCGCTGTCCACCTCCACAGTCTTTTCTTCCGGTGGGCGGTGACCCCGGTGGATGTGCCGGGTGCTGTCATCGTCCGTGTGGGAACGGGAAGTTTCATCAAACATAGGAATTCTCCTTTTTGACATGTCCTCAGGCAAGGGGCACGATGGTCAGAACAGCCCGTGCCGGCAGGCAGGTGGCCGTCTGATCCTCCTGCGAGATCCAGCCAAAGCTTTCGCAGATGTGGTCAGGGCAAGGGGAATCAATGAACCGTGCCGCGCCGTCCTTGACCTCGATGTGCACCGTCAGATAACCGGTATCGATGTCATAGACGGCATCCTTGTCCAGAGAGATCTTCTGCACCGTGTTCGCATCGCCGTAGATCAGCTCCGCGCCCAGGGTGCTGCCGCTCTGCCCGGCACTGCGGAGGTAAAAAAGCACCCCCGCGATTACCAGAACAACAGCGGCGAACAGTAAATTGATCCAGAGATTTTTTTTCTGCTTCATGGCTCAGGCATCCTTCTGGGGGAACAGCTGTTCCAGCTCGGCCAGCCACAGGGCGGCGCAGGCATCGCTGGGCATCCGCCAGTCCCCGCGCGGCGAGAGGGTCACGCTGCCGATCTTGGGGCCGTCGGGCAGGCAGCTGCGCTTGAACTGCTGGGCAAAGAACCGCCAGTAGAAGTTGCGCAGCCACTTGTAAAGCACCGCGTCCGGGTATTCTTCCCGGCCCGCAAAGGCTGCCCTGGCCAGCCGGAAGATCTTTGCCGGGCCAAAGCCGAAGCGGAGCACATAATAAAGGTAGAAGTCGTGCAGTTCATAGGGGCCCACCAGATCCTCGGTGCGCTGTGCGATCTCGCCGTTGTCCTTGGCGGGCAGCAGCTCGGGGGACACAGGGGTGTCGAGGATGTCCAGCAGCACCTCTTTCAGGGCCGGGGTGGCGGCAATGTCGGCTTCGTACCGGACAAGGTGGCGCACCAGCGTTTTGGGCACGCCTGCGTTCACGCCGTACATGCTCATGTGGTCGCCGTTATAGGTGGCCCAGCCCAGGGCCAGCTCGGAAAGGTCGCCGGTGCCCACCACCAGGCCGCCGGTGCGGTTGGCAGTGTCCATCAGCTCCAGCGTGCGCACGCGGGCCTGGCCGTTCTCGTAGGTCACATCCAGCACGCTCTCGTCCTGGCCGATGTCCCGGAAGTGGCTGTGCACCGTGGCGGCAATGTCGATCTCGGTAAAGCTGACGTGCAGCTCGTCACAGAGGATCTCCGCATTGCTGCGGGTGCGCTTGGTGGTGCCAAAGCAGGGCATGGTCACGGCCAGCACATCGGTGGTGGGGCGGCCCAGCTGCTTCATGGCGCGGACAGCCACCAGCAGGGCAAGGCAGCTGTCCAGACCGCCCGAAATGCCGATGACGGCTGTTTTGGCGCGGGCGTGCTCAAGACGCTTGGCCAGGCCGTCGGCCTGCATCTTCAAAATCAGCTCACAGCGCTCGGCGCGCAGCTGCTCGTTGTGGGGGATAAAGGGGGTGGGGTCTACCCAGCGGGTCAGCACGGTGTCGGTCAGGGCCAGGTCGAACTCCACGGTCTGGTAGCCCTCGGTGCTGGGCTCAAAGCTGGTGTTGCGCGCCCGCTCCGACTCCATCCGCTGGCAGTCCAGCTCTGTCTCGGCAGGGCCGCCTGCAAAGGGCTTCACCTCGGCCAGCAGGGTGCCGTTCTCGGCGATCAGGTCGTGGCCTGCGAACACCATGTCCTGGGTGCTCTCGCCGTGGCCTGCCGAGGCGTACAGGTAGCCGCAGAGCAGACGGGCAGACTGGTTTTCCACCAGTGCCCGGCGGTACTCGGCCTTGCCTACCGTTTCATCGCTGGCCGAAAGGTTGGCGATGACGGTAGCGCCTGCCAGTGCGTGGAAGGTGGAGGGCGGCAGGGCGCTCCACAGGTCCTCGCAGAGCTCCACGCCCAGCGCAAAGCTGGGCATCTGGCGGCAGCGGAAGAGCAGGGAGGTGCCAAAGGGGACATCCTGCCCGCAGACATTCACCCACTCCACCTCGGTGGAACCGGGGGTGAACTGCCGCTTTTCATAGAACTCGCCGTAGTTGGGCAGGTACGTTTTGGGAACCAGACCCAGCAGCTGCCCGCGGCAGAGCACGGCAGCGCAGTTGTACAGCTTGCCCCGCACCATCAGGGGCAGGCCCACAAGGGCCACGGTGTCCAGCTCCCGGCTGGCATCCAGCAGCTCCTGCAGGCCGGTCAGGGCTCCCTGCTGCAGGGTGCGCTGCAAAAACAGGTCGCCGCAGGTATAGCCGGTCAGGCAGAACTCAGGGAACACGGCCAGCTTTACGCCGCGGGCGGCGGCGGCACGCAGCTCTGTGAGGATCTGCCGGGTGTTGTAGGCGCAGTCCGCCACCCGAAGCGCGGGCGAGAGGGCTGCTGCTTTCAAAAAACCATCTTTCATCGGAGGATTTCACATCCTGTCTCTCTTGTTTGCCCACGGCGAACAACTGTGCTCCCGTGGTGAGGATAGTATACCACACTCTGGCCAAAACGAAAAGAGGGCTGTTATCAACCCTCTCTGCCTCTGCGCCTGACGGCGGGGCAAAGAAGGGTTCTAACAACCCCCTGTGGATACACCAAATGGAAAACGAGATGGACCGTAAGCCGGGTTCTGTATTAAACGACGATCTGTCTAGGCCTGCCATTGCTGACAGGCTCGTGCCGCCTTCAGGACACGCGAGCAGCGCTGTACGTCCCATATAGGCGTTGCTTCCGGTAGGGTTTACAAAGCCGCATAGTCACCCATGCGCTGGTGAGCTCTTACCTCGCCCTTTCATCCTTACCGCATTGCTGCGGCGGTTTCCTTTCTGTTGCACTTTCCCTGAGGTCACCCTCGGCTGCCGTTAGCAGTTACCGTGCTCTGTGAGGCCCGGACTTTCCTCAGAGCGGTCAAAGCCGCCCCGCCGCCGTATGTTCCACTCGTTTTCTGTTCCCCATAATACCATAAAAAAACAAGATTTGCAAGTGACGATAAAATTTGGTATAATAAATTTAAATATGGCGTGAAATTTTTGGGGAGGGACAACGGATGCAGCTGCTTTTCAATGTCCCACCCGAAGCCGATGGCGTGCTGCTGCGCGGCTTTCTGCGCCGGTGTGCCGTCTCCACGGAGCTGGCCCGGGCGGTCAAATTCCATGGCAGCGGCTTTTTTGCGGACGAAGTGCCCATTCTGGCCAACCGCCGCGTGCAGGCGGGGCAGACCATCCGCTTTGCACTGCCCGCCGACGGCCCCGGCGTGGAGCCGCAGCCTGAGATCCCGGTCAAGGTCGTTTACGAGGATGCTTTTGCCGTGGTGCTGGAAAAACCGCCCCATCTGGCGGTCCACCCCACCCTGAACTACCCCCGGGATACCCTGGCCAACGGCTATGCCGCCTGGGCGGCTGCCCACGGCGAAAGCCCGGTGTTCCGCCCGGTGAACCGGATCGATAAAGACACCAGCGGGCTGGTGCTGGCCGCAAAGAACGGCTATGCCGCGCCCCTGCTGGCCGAGGGTGTAGAGAAACTCTATTACGCCATCGTGGAGGGCGAACTGCCCCTTGGCCCCGGAGTCATCGATGCCCCCATTGGCCGGAGAGGGGACAGCATCATCGGGCGGTGTGTGACCCCCGAGGGCAAGCCCAGCCGCACCGAGTATACCATATTAAGGGCAGCGCAGGGCCTGAGCCTTGCCGCCTGTGTTCCCGTGACGGGCCGCACCCATCAGATCCGGGTGCACTTTGCATCCATCGGCCACCCGCTGGCCGGGGACGACCTTTACGGCGGGCACCGTGACCGCATTGCCCGGCAGGCGCTCCATTGTGCCCGGCAGAGTTTCCGGGTGCCGGCTTACACCGAGGTGCCCGGCGGCATCCGGCTGGAAACGCCGGTGGGGGAACACGCCCGCACCGTTGCAGTGGAGAGCCCCCTGCCCGAGGATATGCGGGCATTGCTGGATGCTGAAATATGAAAATACGGTGAAACCTCTGTGAAAGCTCTGCCCAAATTTTGTGACAAGCCTTGTATCGGCCCGGGCAGAGTGTATAATTGATATGAATTTGTAACTTTCGACCCAAAACGTCAGGAAGGAGCAACCCCTTTTGATCGAAGAAAAAACAAAGGAGCCGCAGAGCCAGGCTCCTGCAGCGCCGGTGAAGGGCAGAGAAAAACTGCGAAGCTTCTGGGCAAAGGTCCAGATCTCCGGCCTGCTGCGGCGGCACCGTTTCCGCCGCAAAACGCAGCGGCACATGAATGATGTGGCCAAAAAGCTGCGGGCCAGTGCCGTGGTGCTGGCAGTTGGCGAGGCATTTTATGCACTGGGCTTTGCGGCAGAGTACATGGTGGTGCGCACAGGGCGCGGTATTGCTGCCGTGGCCCGCAGACTGGCCCGCTGGTGCAGGAATGCCCGGCATACCATCATTGCAACAGCCTTTCCCGGTGCGGCGCAGATGTTCAAGGATCTGCTGGCACCGCTTTACCTGTTCTTCAAGGGCCTCGGCGCTGTGGCGGCCCACGCCAACGACGTGCGCCGGGAGCGGGGCTTTGGTGCTTCCGTAAAAGCGGCCGGGCGCTATTTTGTGGGCGGGCTCAAGCGCAACCTGAGCCTGCTGCCCCGGACAGCAATGTACATCCTGCCCCTGTGTATGCTGGCCGTGTTCGTCACGGTCTGGAACAGGACGATGGCCCAGCCCTATGCGCTGGCTGTGCAGGTGAACGGCCAGACCGTTGGCTATGTGGCCAATGAGGAAGTGTTCAACCTCGCAAAAGAGGATGTGATGCAGCGCATCAACTACGCCGGTTCGGACAAGACCGAGCTGACCATCGAGCCGACCTATACCATTTCCGTGACCCACAAGACCATGGACGAGAGCGAGACGGCAAACGCCATTCTGCAGAGTGCCAGTGACCAGATCAGTGAGGGCACCGCCTTGTATCTGGACGGGGAACTGACGGCAGTCTGCTCCGATGGCGACACCCTGCGCAGCTATCTGGAGAGCCTGCTGGCCCCCTACGAGGATCAGGCAGACGAGAACATCAGCGTGGGCTTTAATAAAAATGTGACGCTGGAAGATGGAGTCTACTTCAACGACAGCTTTGAGGATGACAATTCCATCGAGAATATGCTGACCGGCGTGCAGCAGCAGGAGAAGATCTACACGGTCAGGGCGGGCGATACCCTGTGGGACATTGCCCAGAAGAACGACCTGACCTTCCGGGAGCTGTGTGCCCTGAATCCGAATTTCAAGGGTGCTCCCCTGACCGAGAACTCCAATATCCAGGAGGGCGACCAGCTGATCGTGACCAAGCAGGAGGCTCTGCTGGAAGTCCGCATCACCAAGGTGGAGACGCGGGAGGAGGAAATCCCCTTCGGCACCGAAACCACCCAGTCCAACGAGTACACCAAGGGTACCACCAAGACCCTGCAGGAGGGCCAGAACGGCCTGCGCCGCGTCACCATGCAGAACGTCTACGATACCAATGGCGTGCTGCTGGAGCAGACCATCCTTTCCACCGAGACCATCCGGGAGCCGGTGAACAAAAAGGTGGTCGTTGGCACCAAGAAGGTCACAAAGTACGGTGCGGCGGCATACATCGGTGGCAGCGGTCAGTTCATCTGGCCTGTGCCGGGCTACCGCAACTGCTCACGCTGGTATGGCAGCGGCCATAAGGGCGTGGATATCTGTGCCTCTGCCGGTACGCCCATCTATGCATCGGCGGGCGGCACCGTGACCAAGGCGGGTTATAACAAGGCCGGTGCCGGTACGGGCTATGGTTATTCTGTGATCATCAGCCACTCCGGCGGTTATACCACGGTCTATGCCCACTGCCTGTCTCTGGCGGTCAGTGCGGGCCAGACCGTGCGGCAGGGTCAGCTCATCGGCTATGTGGGCAGCACGGGCCGCTCTTCCGGCAACCACTGCCACTTCGAGATCCGCCGCAATGGCTCGTACATCGCACCGCAGAGCGTGTTCCCCGGAAAGCGATAAATCAGAACAGAACCTCTCCGTCAATGCTTTGCATTGCCACCTCTCCTAATAGGAGAGGCAAGAGAGCGGAAGCATAAACTTGGCTCCCCTATCAGGCAACAACGACGACCGCCGCCAGTGGCGGATGAAGGGAGGCGTTGTTGGGGCAGCGGCCAGCAGGACACGAGTGCAATACTTTGCACGAAGTGGACGCTGGGAGCCGCAACTCGTATGCTGGCGTGAAGCGCCGGAGAGGTTTATTTTACAAACAAAAAGGAGAATGATTATGGCAACACCCCACATCAGCGCTGAAAAAGGCGATTTCGCAAAGACCGTCCTGATGCCCGGCGATCCGCTGCGGGCAAAGTTCATCGCGGATACCTTCCTCAAGGATGTCCGCCAGGTCACCGGTGTCCGTGGAATGCTGGGCTTTACCGGCACCTATGAGGGCCGCCCCATCAGTGTGATGGGCAGCGGCATGGGAATGCCCTCCATCGGCATCTACTCCTACGAGCTGTACAAGTTCTACGATGTGGAAAACATCATCCGCATCGGCTCTGCCGGCAGCTACACCGACAAGGCCAAGCTGTTTGATGTGGTGCTGGCCGCCGGTGCTGTGAGCGAGAGCAATTATGCCCGGGTCCAGAGCGGCTTTGAGGGGGACCTCACCCTGCCCAGCCAGACCCTGAACGACAAGCTGCGTGCTTCTGCCGCAAAGCAGGGCATCCCCCTGATTGAAGGCAACATCCATTCCTCCGATGTGTTCTATCGCCAGCCCTCCGATGAAAAGCCCACCTACTGGGAAAAGCTGCGGGATGAGCGCGGCTGCCTGTGTGTGGAGATGGAGAGCTTTGCCCTCTTCGCCAACGCTCAGGTCCTGGGCAAGAACGCCGCCTGCCTGCTGACCATCTCCGACAGCTTCGTCTCCCCGGAGATCACCACCGCCGAGCAGCGTCAGACCAGCTTCACCAACATGATGAAGGTCGCACTGGGCGCGGATTACTGATTTGCATTCACAAAAAGGGTTGTTGTCACACGACAACAACCCTTTTATGTTTTAAGTGTCACTATAATGACCGAAACAGGATGCGATAATGATATTGCCGTCCTGCTCTTTATAAACAATGCGGTGCGTATCGTCGATGCGGCGGCTCCACCATCCACTCAAATCACCTTTTAAGGGCTCGGGTTTTCCAATGCCCTCGTAGGAGTTCCGCTGGATGTCTTTCAGAAGTGTGTTGATACGCTTCAGCAGCTTTTTGTCTCGCGTCTGCCAAAGGCAGTAGTCCTCCCATGCTTCCTCTTCCCAAAGCAATCTCATTTAATCTACCTCGATCAAATCGTGCTCGGTGAGCTTGGCTTTTCCGGTATCGATGTCGTGGACGATCTGGCGGAGATGATTGATGTTGCTTTCCGAGTAGAACGGGTCGGCGGAAACCTCAAAGGGAATGCGGTGCTCCCGGGAGACCTTTTTGGCGAAAATCGTGAATGCCGTTGTCATAGAAAGTCCCATCTCGGCGCAAACCTCTTCCATGCTGCGTTTCAGGTCTGGGTCCATCCGGAAGTTCACATTGACTGCATTTGCCATTCTAATACACCTCTTTCTTGATTCTATTATATGCGTCTGTAATGAAAAATGCAAGAACTTTCATTACATAATAAATGAACAACGAGAAATCTCTTGAAGAATTTGAGAACACGCCGTATAATTGAAGTGCAAAAGAGGGGATGAAAGATGAACGACTTTCAACCAAATCAGGATATCTGCCTTGTACCTTATTACCCAGCCTATGAAATTGCGCTTCAGTGGCATCGAGACGCAGAAACGTTTGTTTATACTTTAGAATGAAAAGGAGGCCCCTATGACCAATCTGACTTTAGACGAAAAGAAAGCCCTGATCCGGATGGCGCTGGAAGCCCGGGAGCAGGCCTATGCGCCCTACTCCGATTTCATGGTGGGTGCCGCCCTGCGGGCCGAGGATGGCCGCATCTTCACCGGCTGCAATGTGGAAAACGCTGCCTTTACCCCCACCAGCTGCGCCGAGCGCACGGCCCTGTTCAAGGCGGTGAGCGAGGGCGTGACCCGCTTCACCGACATCGCCGTGGTGGGTGCGCGCCGGGGCGAAGTCAACAAGCAGATCACCTCGCCCTGCGGGGTCTGCCGTCAGGCGCTGTTTGAGTTCGGCGGACCGGAGCTGAATGTCATCATGGCAAAGACCCCCGATGATTTCATCGAGCGCAGCATGGACGAGCTGCTGCCCTTCGGCTTTGGCCCCTCCAACGTGGCGGGCAACAAAGCCGTGGAAGAGTGAGGCGGGAAGCGGATATTTTGCCAAAATTGGCAAAGTAGTACGACTTTTACGCGAATTTTACAAAAAATCTGTAAAGATTTTGTAATCGGAAATACCTTGCTTTCCTCACATGACCCGGCTATACTTGGGTCAGTAAATGTGCAAGTGTGCGCATTCCCTTTTTAAAGCGCAATTTTTAATGTATAAAAAGGAGACTTTTCTTATGATGATTTCTCGTCGTAACTTCCTGGCTGTGGCTGGCGCTGCAGCTGCTGCCGCTGCTCTGACCGCCTGCGGTGGTTCTTCCTCTTCCACCAGCACCGCTTCTTCCACTGCTTCCTCTGCAGCTTCTGAGGCTGGCTCCGAGGCTGCCAGCAAGATCACAAAGGTCGCTCTGACCTGCGATACCGGCACAATCGATGACGAGAGCTTCAACCAGGCTTGCTGGAGCGCTGTTTCCAGCTACATGGGCGATGACTGCCAGTACTACATCCCCGAGGCTGACGCTTCCGATGAGGACCGTGAGACCATGATCCGTCAGGCTGTCAACGATGGCGCTGAGGTCATTGTCTGCGTCGGCTACCTGTATGGTGCTTCTCTGGCATGGGCTGCTGAGCAGTACCCCGATGTCAAGTTCGTCGCTATCGATGTCACCCAGGGCGATATCGGCACCGATGAGATCCCCTCCAACTGCTACTGCATCACCTTCAAGGAGGAGCAGGCAGGCTATCTGGCAGGTTACGCCATTGCCAAGGACGGCAAGACCAAGCTGGGCTTCCTGGGCGGCATGGCTGTTCCCGCTGTCATCCGTTACGGCTACGGCTTTGTGCAGGGCGCTGATGCTGCTGCTCAGGAGCTGGGCCAGAACATCGACATCAACTACTTCTACGGCGGCCAGTTCTACGGCGATGCCAACATCACCTCCCGTATGGAGGGCTGGTACTCCAACGGCACTCAGGTCGTCTTTGCCTGCGGCGGCGGCATCTACACCTCCGCTGTTGAGGCTGCCCTGAAGAACAACGGCTACGTCATCGGCGTTGACGTTGACCAGAACTACATCGGCGCAAACGGCGTTGCTGATGGTACCTATGCTTACAACCCGTTCATCACCTCCGCTATGAAGGGCCTGTCTGAGGCTGTTTCTACTTCTCTGTCCGACATCGAGGCAGGCGAGTGGAGCACCATCGCAGCAACCAACGGCAACTTTGGTCTGGAGGACGGCGATTACATCGGCCTGCCCACCGATGAGGACAGCTGGAACTTCGAGACCTTCACGGTTGAGGAGTACGAGGAGCTGAAGCAGAAGATCGCTTCCGGCGAGATCGTTGTTGACAACAGCTCTGACGACGCTACCAAGCCCACCGTCAGCGAGTTCACCAACGTCACCTACATCCAGTAAAATTTGAACAGTCCGCAAGGGCTGCAGGGAACGACCCTCTCCGTCATTGCCGCCAGGCTTTGACGGAGAGGGTCGTTTTTGTCTCGCGAAAAATCGTGCAGCTTGCACAAAAGTAATACTTATAAGAGTACATCCCGCCAAAAAATCAAAAAGAAGTGTGCAAAACCGCAAAAATACGGTATAATGGTACACAGAATAGTATAGGTGTCGATTTGACACGAAAGGAGAGTGAGCAGATTGGCAGAGGATTTTGTGATCGAGATGCTCCACATTACCAAGGAGTTCCCTGGAATCAAGGCAAACGATGATATCACCCTGCAGCTGCGTAAGGGCGAGGTACATGCCCTGCTGGGCGAAAACGGCGCTGGCAAAAGTACGCTGATGAGCGTGCTGTTCGGCTTGTACCAGCCGGAAGCCGGTAAGATCCTCAAGAACGGCAAGGAGGTCGCCGTCCGCAACCCCAACGATGCAAACGCGCTGGGCATCGGCATGGTGCACCAGCACTTCAAGCTGGTGGAATGCTTCAGCGTGCTGGATAACATCATTCTGGGCGTGGAGCCCAATAAGCTGGGCTTTTTGCAGAAGGCTGAGGCCCGCAAGAAGGTCATGGCCCTGAGCGAGAAGTACGGCCTGCGTGTGGACCCCGATGCACTCATCAGTGATATCTCTGTTGGTATGCAGCAGCGTGTTGAGATCCTGAAGATGCTCTACCGCGACAACGAGATCCTGATCTTTGATGAGCCCACCGCTGTTCTGACCCCGCAGGAGATCGACGAGCTGATGGAGATCATGCGCGGGTTCAAGAAGGAGGGTAAGTCCATCCTCTTCATCACCCACAAGCTCAACGAGATCATGGCAGTGGCAGACCGCTGCACGGTTCTGCGCAAGGGCAAGTATATGGGCACTGTGGACATCAAGGACACCACCAAGGAAGAGCTTTCCCGCATGATGGTCGGCCGCGATGTTCAGCTGCAGGTGGACAAAAAGCCCGCCGCCCCCGGCGAGGTGGTGCTGGACGTGCAGAACGTTACCATGCACAACGCCCAGCACAAGAAGGATGCCGTCAAGAACGTCTCCTTCCAGGTGCGTGGCGGTGAGATCGTTTGTCTGGCGGGCATCGAGGGCAACGGCCAGACCGAGTTTGTCTACGGCCTGACTGGTCTGGAAAAGTTCAACAGCGGCAAGGTGCTGCTGGACGGCAAGGAGATCACCAATGAGAGCATCCGTCAGCGCTCCAAGGACGGCATGAGCCATATCCCTGAGGACCGCCACAAGCATGGTCTGGTGCTGGATTACAACCTGGAGAACAATATGGTGCTCCAGCGCTACTGGCAGCCCGAGTTCCAGCACAACGGCTTTATCCGCAGTGAAAAGGTGCGGGAGTACTCTGATAAGCTGATCGCCCAGTATGACGTGCGCAGCGGCCAGGGCAGCGCCACCATCGTGCGCAGCATGTCCGGCGGCAACCAGCAGAAGGCGATCATTGCCCGTGAGATCGACAAAGACCCCAAGCTGCTGGTAGCAGTGCAGCCCACCCGCGGCCTGGATGTCGGTGCCATTGAGTATATCCACAAGCAGATCGTGGATGAGCGCGACAGGGGCAAGGCCGTGCTGCTGGTCAGCCTGGAGCTGGACGAGGTGATGAACCTCTCTGACCGGATCCTTGTGATGTACGAGGGTGAGATCGTGGGCGAGTTTGACCCCAAGACCACCACGGTCCAGGAGCTGGGCCTGTACATGGCCGGTGCCCGCAGGCAGGGAAAGGAGTAAGCAGAAATGAAAAACAAAAAACTTTCCCACAACGGGCTGCAGGGTTCTGTCACCAGCGTGATGGCTGCCCTGCTGTGTATCCTGATCGGTCTGTTTGTGGGCTTCCTCGTGCTGCTGGCCATCAATCCGGCCCACGCATGGGCAGACGGCTTTGTCCGCATCCTCAAGGGCGGCTTCCATGATGCCCCCTATGGTGTCGGCAAGGAGCTGGCCAACGCCGCGCCCCTGATCATGACCGGCCTTTCCGTGGGCTTTGCCTTCAAGACCGGCCTGTTCAACATCGGTGCCGCCGGTCAGTACACGCTGGGCGCTTACGGTGCCCTCTACTGTGCCATCATGCTCAAGCTGCCCTGGTTCGTCTGCCTGCTGGCTGCGGCCATTCTGGGCGGTCTGTGGGGTGCCATCCCCGGTTTCTTCAAGGCCTACTTCAACATCAACGAGGTCATTACCTCCATCATGTTCAACTGGATCGGCTTGTACCTCGTCAATGAGCTGGTCTACCAGAACGGCACCGGCCCCATGTATGATGTGCGCAACACCCGCACCCTGAACCTGGGCAAGAACGCAGATCTCGCCCAGTCTGTCATCCCGGACTTCGGCCTGAACAAGCTGTTCCAGACCAACAGCACCACCATTGCCATCTTCCTGGCCGCTGTGGTGGCCATCCTGATCTGGGTGGTGCTGAACAAGACCACCTTTGGCTATGAGCTGAAGGCGGTCGGCCTGAATAAGAGTGCTGCCCGCTACGCCGGTATCAACGAAAAGAAGAACATCATCCTCTCCATGGCCATTGCCGGTGCGCTGGCAGGCTTTGGCGCGGGCCTGTTCTACCTGTCCAACGTGGGCCAGTGGAACCCCCTGAACTCCACCAGCCTGCCCGCCATGGGCTTCAACGGCATCTCCGTTGCCCTGCTGGCAAGCTCCAACCCCATTGGCACCATCTTCTCGGCCCTGTTCATCTCCCACATCTCGGTGGGCGGCACCTTCCTTTCCACCAAGTATTACCCCACGGAGATCGCCGACCTGATCAGCGGCATCATCATCTACCTGTGTGCATTCTCCATGCTGTTCCGCGGCAAGATCCAGAAACTGCTGTTCAAGAATGCGGACAAGACCAATGTGAACGCAGAGCCTGCCCCGGCGGAAAAGGCCAACGCGAAGAAGGAGGGCAAGTAAGATGCTGCTTTTGATCAAATATACCCTGCTGTATGGCATCGTCCTGATGCTGGTGGCACTGGGCGGTATGTTCAGTGAGCACTCCGGCATCATCAACATCGCGCTGGAAGGCATCATGGTCATCGGCGGTGTGGCGGGTGTTCTGACCCTGACTATGCTTCCGGCCGACATGTCGCCGTTCCTGGTGGTGCTGATCTCGGTTCTGGTGGCCGCCCTTGCCGGCATGGTGTACAGCCTGCTGCTGGCCTTTGCCTCCATCAACCTGAAAGCGGACCAGACCATCGGCGGCACAGCCCTGAACCTGCTGGCTACCGCCATAGCCGTGGTCATTGCAAAGTATTTCAGCGACAGCGGCAGCGCCAAGCTGAACTATTCCAACAAGCCGTTCCTGTTCAGCATCGGCGGCCTGGAGCTGAGCATCTTTGTGCCGCTGGGCATCGTGCTGCTCGTCATCAGCTATGTGGTGCTGTACAAGACCCGCTTCGGTCTGCGCCTGCGCGCCTGCGGCGAACATCCTCAGGCAGCCGATTCTGTGGGCATCAACGTCTACAAGATGCGCTACGCGGGTGTGCTGCTTTCCGGTGCGCTGGGCGCTATCGGCGGTCTGGCATATATCGTGCCCCCGGTGCAGACCTGGAACTTTGAGGTCGGCGTGGCTGGCGCGGGCTTCCTTGCACTGGCTGTTATGATCTTTGGTCAGTGGAAGCCCTTCAACATCTGTGCCGCCGCCATGTTCTTTGCCGTGTTCAAGAGCCTGGCAAACATTGCGGACTCCACCTTCCTGGCACAGCTCCACTGGTCCAGCAACATCTATAACATGATGCCGTTCATCGCATCCATGATCATTCTGGCCTTTACCTCCAAAAACAGCATGGCCCCCAAGGCTGAGGGCATCCCTTACGACAAGGGTTCCCGCTGAGCGAGGTTTGTTCCAAGGGCGCAGCTGCTTTTCAGGGCAGCTGCGCCCTTGGTGTTCAAAACCCGACAAAGGAGACGGAATGTGGATTGCCTTTGTCAAAAAGTCTGTTATAATGGAATTTATTGAAAGTCATACTGTCAGACAGGAGAATTGCGATGCGTATTTATGATCTGATCGCGAAAAAGCGCGATGGCGGTACCCACACCCGGGAAGAGTTGGAAGCCATTGTCAACGGCTTTGTCAGTGGGGAAGTGGCCGATTACCAGATGGCTGCCTGGATGATGGCGGTCTACCTGCGCGGCATGACCAACGAAGAAACAGCCGAGCTGACGGACGTGATGGCCCACAGCGGCGTGATGGTCGATCTTTCCCCCATCCCCGGCATCAAGGTGGATAAGCACTCCACCGGCGGCGTGGGCGATAAGACCACCCTTGTGATCGCCCCTGTGGTGGCGGCCTGCGGTGTGAAGATTGCCAAGATGAGTGGCCGCGGTCTGGGCCATACCGGCGGCACCATTGATAAAATGGAGAGCGTGCCCGGCACCAGAACTGCCCTTTCGCAGGAGGAGTTCTTTGCCCAGGTGAACAAGATCGGGCTGTCGGTCATTGGCCAGAGCGAGGGCATTGCCGTGGCGGATAAGAAGATGTACGCCCTGCGGGATGTGACCGCCACGGTCAGCTGCATCCCGCTGATCGCCTCTTCCATCATGTCCAAGAAGCTGGCCTCCGGCTCCGATGCCATCCTGCTGGATGTGACCACCGGCACCGGTGCCTTTATGAAGACCGTGGACCAGAGCATTGAGCTGGCTGAGCTGATGGTCGCCATCGGCACCCACCATGGCCGCCGGGTGGCCGCCATGATCACCGATATGGACACCCCGCTGGGCCGCAATATCGGCAACAGCCTTGAGGTCATGGAGAGCATGGACGTGCTCAAGGGCAAGGGCCCTGCCGACCTGACCGAGGTCTGCCTGCAGCTGGCCGCCAATATGCTGGTGCTGGCAGGCAAGGGTACCCCAGCGGAGTGCCGTGCCATGGCACAGGCTGTGATCGCGGACGGCTCTGCCTTTGCCAAATGCAAGGAGATGTTTGCGGCCCAGGGCGGCGACACCCGCGTGCTGGACGATTACAGCCTGTTTGAGCAGCCCGCAGCCAGCTTTGAGCTGCTGGCCGAGCAGGATGGCTACATCGTGGCCAACGATGCCGAGAAGATCGGCTCTGCCAGTGTGCTGCTGGGCGCTGGCCGCCAGAAGAAGGGAGACCCGCTGGACTTTGCGGCCGGCATCACCCTGCACAAAAAGCGCGGTGACTATGTGCACAAGGGCGAAAGCCTGGCCACCTTCTACGGTGCGGCAGATAAGTTTGAAGCCGCTGCTGCGGAGTACCGCAGCGGTCTGGTCTATGGTGCGGAAAAGCCCGAGGAGGCCCCGCTGGTCTACGCCCTTGTCACCAAGGACGGCGTGGAGCGCTACTGAGAAAGCATCCTTCCCGCAAGGCGGGAGGGACGGAAAGGACATTTTCTATGAAGATCATTCTGGTGGGCTGCGGCAAGGTCGGCACAGCGCTGGCACGTCAGCTCAGCGAGGAAGGCCACAATGTCACGATCATCGATACCAACAAGGCCCGTGTGGAGCATATCAGCGAATCCTATGACGTGATGGGCATTACCGGCAACGGCTCCTCCATCACAACGCTGTCCGAGGCGGGGATCGAGGAGGCGGACGTGTTCATTGCAGTCACCGGCTCGGACGAGCTGAACCTGCTCTGCTGCATGTTTGCCAAAAAGGCGGGCCATTGCCACGCCATTGCCCGTGTGCGCAACCCCTCCTACAGCCATGAGCTGGACTTCATCAAAAAGCAGATCGGCATTTCGGCCATCATCAACCCGGAGATGGCGGCGGCGCGGGAGATCTCCCACCTGCTGCGCTTCCCCGGTGCCAGCAAGATCGATACCTTTGCGGAAGGCCGGGTGCGGCTGATCAAGTTCACCCTGACCGAGGCACAGGCACTGGACGGCGTGGCCATCCGGGAGATCCCCACCCGGCTCAAGAGCGATATCCTGGTCTGTGCCGTGGAGCGCGACGGCGGGGTCATCATCCCCAACGGTAACTTTGTGCTCCGGACCGGCGATCAGGTTACCTTCCTTGCAACGCAGGAAAAGGCCCACGAGTTCTTCCAGCGCATCCATTTGGCCGTGCGCCCGGTGCGCAATGCCCTCATCGTGGGCGGCGGTGCCATTGCCTTCTACCTGAGCCAGGAGCTGCTGGAAAACCATGTCCGGGTGCGGATCGTGGAGCGGGACCCCGCCCGCTGCGATGTGCTGGCCCAGGCCCTGCCCGAGGCACAGATCCTGTGCGAGGACGGCTCCAACCGCGAGTTCCTGCTCTCCGAGGGCCTGACCTCCACCGAGGCCTTTGTGGCCCTGACCAACATCGACGAGGAAAATGTCCTGCTGACCCTGTTTGCCAAGAAGCATTCCAACGGCAAGCTGGTCACCAAGATCAACCGCCTGGAATTTGACGATATCCTGGCCGGGCTTGATCTGGGCAGCATCGTCTACCCCAAGTACATGACCTGCGATTACATCGTGCAGTATGTGCGCGCTTTGCAGAACGAGGCAGGCAGCAACATCAAGACCCTGTACCGCATTCTGGACGACCGTGTGGAGGCGCTGGAATTCACGGTCCATGAGAAGAGCCGCGCCACCGGTGTGCCCCTGAGCCAGCTCCACCTGAAAAAGAACCTGCTGCTCTGCTGCATCACCCGCGGCAACGAGATCAAGATCCCGCGCGGCGGCGATGAGATCCAGGTGGGCGACAATGTCATCGTGGTCACGCTGGAGCACGGCCTGCATGACCTGCGGGACATCGTGGAAGATTAACGGAGGCGCGGCATGAATTATGCGATCGTTCTGCGGCTGCTGAGCTACATCCTCTATTGCGAAGCCGCGCTGCTCCTGCTGCCCGCCATGGCCAGCCTGATCTACGGTGAATGGATGGTGCTGGGCGTGTTCCTGCTCACGGCAGCGCTTTCTGCGGTGGCGGGCGCTCTGCTCCACCGCATCAAGCCCAAGAGCCAGATCTTTTACATGCGGGAGGGCTTTGCCACCACGGCGCTCTGCTGGCTGCTCATCAGTGTGGTGGGCGCGGTGCCCTTTGTGCTCACGGGCAGCATCCCCAACCCGGTGGATGCCATGTTTGAAACCGTTTCCGGCTTCACCACCACCGGTGCCAGCATCCTGCCCGCCGTGGAGGACCTGCCCAGGGGCATCCTGTTCTGGCGCAGCTTCACCCACTGGATCGGCGGCATGGGCGTTCTGGTGTTCCTGCTCTCCCTGCTGCCCCTGACCGGCGGCTCCCATGTCAACCTGATGAAAGCCGAAAGCCCCGGCCCCCAGGTGGATAAGCTGGTGCCGAAGGTGCAGTCCACGGCAAAGATCCTCTATGGCATTTATTTTGGCCTGACTGTCATCGAGTTCGTGTTCCTGTTGTTCGGCGGGATGCCGGTGTTTGAAGCTCTGCTGACCTCCTTTGGTACAGCGGGCACCGGCGGCTTCGGCTTCCGCAATGACAGCTTTGCCAGCATGTCGCCCTATGTCCAGTGGGTCGTGACCATCTTTATGATCCTGTTCGGCGTGAACTTCAACGCCTATTTCCTGCTGCTGATGCGCCGCTTCCGCCGCGCTGCCGCCAGCGAGGAGGTGCGCGCCTACTTTGTGATCATTGGTGTGGCTGTGGTCATCATCACGGCCAATATTTACAGCATGTACAACGGCTTGGGCGAGGCCCTGCGCCACGCCGCCTTCCAGGTGGGTTCTATCATTACCACCACAGGTTTTTCCAGCTGCGATTTTGACCTGTGGCCCACCCTCTCCAAGGAGATCCTTGTCATGCTGATGTTTGTGGGTGCCTGCGCAGGCAGCACCGGCGGCGGCATAAAGGTCAGCCGCCTCCTGCTGATGGGCAAGACTGTGGGCAAGGAGCTCAAGCAGGCCCTTCACCCGCAGGTGGTGGCCCCCGTCCGGATGGACGGCAAGGTGGTCAACCATGAGACCATCCGCGCCACCAATGTCTATGTGGCCGCCTACATCTTCATCTTTGCGGCATCCTTCTTCCTCATCAGTCTGGATGGCTTTGACATGGTGACCAACTTCACCGCCATTGCCGCCACGTTGAACAACATCGGCCCGGGCCTTGCCCAGGTGGGCCCCATGATGAACTTTGGCAGCTACTCCAACCCCGCCAAGCTGGTTATGATCTTTGACATGCTGGCGGGCCGTCTGGAGATCTTCCCCATGTTGGTGTTCTTTATGCCGGACACCTGGCGGCGGTTCTGAGCAAAATAACAAAGCGGATGCGCTCCCACCGGAACGCATCCGTTTTTTGCTGTATCAGGATTCCTGCGGCTTTTTCCCCAAGAGCGCCGCGCCGCTCAGCACGATGACCCCGCCCAGCAGGGCAAGGCCCGCACCGGCCTGCCCGAAGGCATCGCCGACGGCACCCACCAGAGGACTTGCGGGGATCATCAGCAGGCTGTAGGCCATGCCGTCCACGCTGATGAGGGTGGCCCGCTGGTCACTGGGGATGGCATCGTTCAGCTTCTGGCTCTCGTGGAGCAGATAGACCTCCAGCACACCCTGCACCAGCATCATGCCCAGGATGCCGCCCCAGGCAGGTGCAGCACCCACCAGCAGAGTGCCCATACCGCAGAGCAGGGCACAGGCTGTGTAGAGCCGCCGCATGGAGCGGCATCTCACCCGGCGGCCGATCTCGGTACCCGCCACGCAGGCCAGACCGCCCAGCAGCAGGGGAAGGAAGAGCAGCTCCGTGGGCCAGCCCAGCTCAACGAGCCGCTGCTGCAAAAACATCTTGGTCAGGTAACTGGGCACGCTGATGAGGGCGCTGGATGCGATAAGCTTCACCGCCATTGGGCAGGTGCGCAGGACATGCAGGCTGTCCCGCACCAGCTGGCGGAACTGTTCGGGCAGAGCGTGCAGCGGGTGCTTTTCCCGGCTGGCCTGCGACTCAGTGACGATGGGCTCCGCAAGCAGCATATTGGCAAGGGCAGAAGCACCCTCAAAGGCGGCGTTCAGCAGATAAAAGCCTGCGTAGCCGAGAAACTGGTTCAGGATGCTGGCCATGGAGCCCACGGCGTTGGCCAGCATGGAAATCTGGGAACTGTTGGCGGAGACTTGGATGTACTCGTCCTCGCGGCCCTCGGTCTTCAGGCTGTCGTAGACAAGGGCTGTGAAGGTGCCGGAGAACATGGTCATGGCCAGCGCGTTCAGCCCCATGGCAAAGCAGATGGTGAACAGGTCTGACGCAAAGGCCATCAGCAGGCTTTGCAGGACCATGCACACGCCGCCGGACACGAGGGTCTTTTTCCGGCCCAGCAGGTCTGCCGCCATGCCGCTGGGTACCTCACACAGCAGGCTGACAACATGGAACACGCTCTCGGCCAGGCCGATCTCCCACAGGGAGAAGCCCCGGGCCGCCAGCAGCGCCACCCATACCGCATCCGTGATGCGCAGGCCGGAGAAGAGATCGGCAGTGTAAATGCAGGCAAGCTGTTTTTTCAAATTGAGCTTACGTTTATGGTTCATGGGGAACACCCTTTCTATTTGTCGTTGTGAAATTTCAAAATAGAAAGTGTACCCTTGCAAACGAAAGTTTGCTGTGACCAAACCCCTCCGTCAATGCTGACGCATTGCCACCTCCCCTAATAGTGGAGGCCTTGGCAATCCGTGCAGAATTTCCGGTTTCGCCAGAGGCTCCCCTACTAGGGGAGCTGACGAGCGAAGCGAGTCTGAGGGGTTCAGGCAAAACAAAAGCGCCCCACAGCAAAGCTGCGCGGCGCTGAAAATCATGCTCCACGTCTTGCTGAAAGAGACAAAAGGGTACACTTCGAGCCGGAACGTATTAAATCTGACCTTTTTTGAAAAAGATGCAGCCATTCCAACCCATCTGGGTGTACCCTCCTTTCAGTAAAACGTTACGCTTACAATACCATACTTTCGGCCAAAACACAAGCAAAACCGTAAAATTCAGGGAAAAAGTGCCGCCCCGGCTTGCAAACAGGCCCAAAGTGTGGTAAGATGATATCCGGTTATGAAACCTGAATATCTTGAAACGCAGCGACGGAGAGAGTACGCACGCAGTTCCACAGCAAAGAGAGAAGCTTCACCGGCTGAAAGGGCTTCCGCGTGGGTGTGTGCCGAAGTTCGCTCCTGAGCGGCCTGCCCGAACGGCTTCTATTAGGGCAGGACGGCGCGCCCCGTTACGGCGTTTGAGAGCCGCCCTTCTTTGTGCAGGGCGGAAACCGGGTGGTACCGCGGAGCATTGGATTTGCAAAGGCTTCGTCCCTTTTGTCCGGCCAGAAATGGCCCGGCAGGGGACGGGGCCTTTTTTGCTGCCCCGCTTTGAAAACACGAACTGAGAAGGAGAGAATTTCCATGCAAGCAATGATCGACGAGCTGGCCAAACAGGCCGCAGAGAGCCTCGGTCAGGTCTCTTCCAAGGAGACGCTGGCCTCGTTCTGGCAGGAATATCTGAGCAAAAACGGCAAGATCCCCGCGCTGATGAAGAATCTGCGCTCTGTCGCGCCCGAAGAGCGCCCCGCCATGGGCAAGATCATCAACGAGCTCAAGCAGAAGGTGCAGGCAGACTACGATGCCGCCGCTGCCAAGGTGAAGGAGGCCGAGCTGGCCGCCCGCAACGCCGCTGAGACTGTGGACATCACCCTGCCCGCCAAGACCCGCACGGTGGGTGGTCTGCACCCCCTGACGCTGGTCGCCAACCAGATCATCGACGTGTTCTCCGGCATGGGCTTTGCCGTGGCCGATGCACCTGAGATCGAGGACGACGGTCACAACTTCACCCGCCTGAACGTGCCCAAGGATCACCCCGCCCGTGACATGCAGGATACCTTCTACCTGTCCGACGAATTCCTGCTCCGCACCCAGACCTCCGGCGGCCAGATCCGCACCATGGACAGCCAGAAGCCGCCCATCAAGGTGCTGATCCCCGGCCGTGTGTTCCGTTCCGATTCCGATGCAACCCACAGCCCCATGTTCCACCAGATGGAAGGCCTGGTCGTGGATAAGGGCATCACCCTGGGCGACCTGCAGGGCGCGCTGAACACCTTTGTGCAGAAGCTGTTCGGCAAGGACACCCGCACCCGCCTGCGTCCCTCTTACTTCCCCTTCACCGAGCCCAGTGTGGAGGTCGATGTCAGCTGCTTTGAGTGCGGCGGCAAGGGCTGCCCCCTGTGCAAACACACCGGCTGGATCGAAGTTCTGGGCGGCGGTGTTGTCAACCGCAAGGTGCTGGAGAACTGCAACATTGACCCGGATGAGTATTCCGGCTTCGCCTTCGGCATTGGCATCGAGCGCATCGCCATGCTGAAGTACGGCATCAACAACATCGGCCTGATGTTCGAGAACAACCTGCAGTTCCTCAAGCAGTTCCATGAATAAGAGGGGAGAGAACAGACAATGAAAGTACCTTTCAGTTGGTTAAAAGAATTCGTTGATATCGACGTTACCGCTCAGGAGCTGGAGGAGAAGCTGTTCTCCTGCGGCTTTGAGGTGGAAGAGCTGATCCCGCTGGATGCAGGCATCAGCAAGGTGGTCGTTGGCAAGATCGTGGAGATGGAAAAGCAGGAGGGCACCCACCTGACCAAGTGTGTGGTGGACTGCGGTGACTACGGCCACGATATCCGCATCAGCACCGGTGCTGCCAATATGAAGCTGGGCGACTGTGTGCCCGCCGCTCTGGATGGCTCCACCCTGCCCGGCGGCATCAAGATCAAGGCCCGCAAGATGCAGGGCGTGGAGTCCAACGGTATGCTCTGCTCCGGCGAGGAGCTGGGCCTGAACGATGACCTGTTCCCGGGCTCTGAGGTCTATGGTTTGCTCATCCTGCCCGAGGATTCCGTTCCCGGCACCGACATCGCACCCGTTGTCGGCCTGGATGACTATATCTTCGATATCTCCATCACCGCAAACCGCCCCGACTGCCAGTCCGTGCTGGGCATTGCCCGCGAGGTCGCTGCCATTCTGGGCAAGCCCCTGCACATGCCCGCCATGGATTACAAGGCTGTCTGTGAGCCGGATGCTCCCATCACCGTCCAGGTGGAGGCCCCCGACCTGTGCCCCCGCTATATGGCGCACTACGTCCGCAACATCCGCATGGGCGAATCTCCTCGCTGGATGAAGCGCCATCTGGCCCTGTGCGGCCTGCGCTCCATCAGCAACGTGGTGGATATCACCAACCACACCCTGCTGGAAATGGGCCAGCCCATGCACGCCTTTGACCTGAACAAGGTCGCCGGCCGCACCATTGATGTGCGCCGTGCCCACGAGGGTGAGAAGATCGTGACCCTCGATGAAAAGGAGTTCACCCTGAACCCCAACAATCTGGTCATCTGCGATGCCGAGAAGCCTGTGGCTCTGGCCGGCATTATGGGCGGTGCCAACTCCGGCATGGATGAGAACACCACCAGCCTGCTGTTCGAGTGCGCCACCTTCGCCCGTGACTGCGTCCGCAAGACCAGCCGTGCCCTGGGCCAGAACAGTGATTCCTCTGCCCGCTATGAAAAGGGTGTGGACCGCAACTCTCCCGAGCTGGGCCTGGCCCGTGCCCTGCACCTGATCCAGGAGCTGGACTGCGGCGATATCACCACCCTCGAGTATGACCTGACCGATGGCCGTCCGCTGGAGCGCAAGCACATCGTGACCACCCCTGCCAAGATCTGCGGCGTGCTGGGCATCACTGTGCCCGAGCAGACCATGATCGATATCCTGCAGCGCCTGGAGTTTACTGTGGATGTGCAGGCCGACGGCAGCTGGGATGTGTCTGCTCCTCTCTACCGTGAGGATGTGGAGAGCTTCCCCGATCTGGCGGAGGAGGTCATCCGTGAGTACGGCTATGACCACATCAACCCCACCTTCCTGAACACTGCCTCTGTTACCAACGGCGGCCTGAACTACGCGCAGAAGCAGCAGCTCAAGACCAAGCGCCTGCTGGCTGCACAGGGCTTCTATGAGGCATCCACCCTGGCCTTCTACTCCAACGCGGAGCTGGATATGCTGCACATCCCTGCAGACGATGCTGCCCGCAAGGCCATCCGCATCCTGAACCCCATCAGCGAGAACCTGTCCATCATGCGCACCCTGCTGACCCCGTCCATGCTGAATGTCATTGTGGACAACCTCAAGAAGGGCAATGCCGAGGGCCGCCTGTTCGAGATGGCTCCCGTCTATCTGGCCAAGGAGCTGCCCATCAGCGAGCATCCCCATGAGCGTCAGACCCTCTGCATTGGTGCCTTTGGCCCCGAGGAGGACTTCTTCACCGTCAAGGGTGCAATGGAGGCACTGGCCTCAGGCTTTGACCTGACCTTTACCTATGAGCGCGAGACCGCCCCGTGGCTCCACCCTGGCATCAGCGCCGCTGTCTACTGCAACGGCAAGCGTCTGGGCGTGTTCGGTAAGCTCTCCAACGAGATCAACGGCGAGCTGGAGATCGCAAAGGACCAGAAGGACAGCCAGAACATCTATCTGGGTGAGCTGGACTATGAGGCTCTGATGTCCTGTGTGGACGGTGAGCTGCGCTATAAGCCGCTGAGCCCCTACGCTGCCGTCAAGCGTGACCTGGCCCTTGTCTGCGAGGAAAAGGTCACCTGCGGCGAGATTGAGGACACTATCAAGAAGGCAAGCTCCCTCATCACCGAGGTCAAGCTGTTCGATATCTACCGCGGCGCAAACCTGGGCGAGGGCAAGAAGAGCATGGCCTTCTCCCTGACCCTGTCTGACCCCAGTGAGGAGATCTCCGCTGAGCAGGTCGAGCGCACCGTCAAGAAGGTGCTGGGCAACCTGAAGTTCAAGCTGGGCATTGAGATCCGGTAAACGGTGATCTATACACAGCACTATGAGTCTCCTCTGGGCGGCATCCTGCTGGCCGCTGACGACACCGGCCTGACCGGCCTCTGGTTTGAGGGACAAAAGTACTTTGCCCGCACCCTGAACGCGGTGCATCAGGAGCAGGAGACCGCTGTGCTCTCCAAGGCCAGACGCTGGCTGGATGTTTATTTCGGCGGGCAGGAGCCGGACTTTACCCCGCCGCTCCATCCCGCTGGCTCTGCCTTTCAGCAGGAGGTGTGGGCGCTGCTGCGCCGCATCCCCTGCGGCCAGACCACGACCTATGGTGCACTGGCAAAGCAGCTGGCTGCAGAGCGCGGCCTTTCCCGGATGTCTGCGCAGGCTGTGGGCGGGGCTGTCGGTCACAATGTGATCTCCATCATCATTCCCTGCCACCGCGTTGTCGGAACAAACGGCAGCCTGACCGGATATGCAGGCGGCATCGATAAAAAAGCCGCGCTGCTGAGACTGGAAATGAAAATGACGCGGTAAGAAATACGGCAAACGAAAAAATCCGAACCTTTTTCCCAACGGAAAGAGGTTCGGATTTTTCTTGTGTGGTGGAGGCGATGGGAGTCGAACCCATGTCCGAAAAGAGTTCAGCGTAGGTGTCTCCGGGTGCAGGCGATCAACAACATTCCCTCCGCGTCACGCCGGTCGCCAGGCTAACGCATTGGTAGCTTCATGAGTTCCTGCCGGTCCGCAAAGCTTAGGTCCGTTCAGGTGCTGTGTCTAAAGGACGCCCCGGCCCCACACGACACAAGAGTGGGCGGAACGCGCAGCACTCAGGCTGCGAGCAACTGATAATTATTGTTGTCAGTTAATTTTTTGGAGGAGTTTAGAGCAGGTCCCCCACTGCTACCCGCTGCCCAAGCCTCGCTCCCCCCGTCGAAACCTTTACGCCCCCATAAAACACACCTTGCGGTGTGGGTAAGCTTTGAAGTTTCCGGGCAGGAATGCTGCCTGAAATCAATAGTAAACGCCGTTGGATTTAACGGCACGGTCGATGGAGCGCTTGGCATCGCGTTTGGCGGCATCTGCACGCTTGTCGTAGAGCTTTTTGCCCTTGCACAGGCCCAGCTCCATTTTGACGCGGCCATGCTTGAAGTAGAGCGAAAGCGGCACAAGAGTGTAACCCTGCAGCTTGCACTGCTGGTGCAGCCGCCGGATCTCATTCTTGTGGGCCAGCAGCCGCCGCACCCGCATGGGGTCCTGATTGAAGATGTTGCCGTGGTCATAGGGGGTGATGTGCATTCCCTTGACCAGCAGCTCGCCGTCCTCAATATCGACCCAGCTGTCTTTCAGGTTTACGCCGCCGGCACGCAGGCTCTTGACCTCGGTGCCTTTCAGCTCAACGCCGGTCTCCAGCGCTTCCAGAACGAAATACTCGTGGCGCGCTTCCCGGTTTGTGGCAATCGTCTTGGTTGCCGGACGCTCTTTGGTCGGTGCCATTCCGCGCGCCTCCTTTCTATCGCTTTGGTATCGTTACGTTAGTATATCATATTTTTGTGGATTTTCAAGGTCACTTTTTGAAGAAACTGTAAATCTTTCCCGCAAAAAGCGCCTTACAGCTTTTTATAGCCCGACGGTTCGTCCGCTGCACACCGCCGCTCCATCAGGTAGGTGTCCAGCCAGCGGCCGTGGCAGTCCCGGGCAATGCGCTCCCGGCGGCCCACCACGCGGAAGCCGCATTTCAGGTGCAGGCCCCGGGAGGGGGCGTTGTCCTGCAGCACCGTAGACTGCAGCGTCCAGTACCCGGCCTGTTCGGCCTCACGGCAGAGCGCCGTGAGCAGGTGATAGCCCAGCCCCTTGCCCCGGAATTTCTCCCCGACATAGATGCTCACCTCGGCCACGCCGCGGTAGCACCAGCGGGGATCTACCCGATGCAGGGCTGCCCAGCCGGCTACGACCCCATCATCCAGCACCACCAGGCGGCATTCCCGGGTATGGGATGCGTCCCAGGCGGTGTAGGGCGGGCAGTTGGTCTGGAAGGTGGCGTGCTCGGTGGCAATGCCCTCCAGATATATTTTGGACACAGCAGTCCAATCCTCCGGCATCATGGGCCGGACTGTGATCTCACTCATATTCCTATCCTGACCGGAGCCGCAATGCTCCAGTTTCCCCTCATTGCGTGTGCAATATTTCTTTTCAGTATAGCAGAATCTGCCGCAAATCACAATGGAAACCTGTTCACCTCAGGCCGGGCAGAGTGTCTGGAATCTGAATACCCGGCCCCTCGGAAGCGTGGAGATCACAACGCATGGATTTTGCGGACAGATTTGTTTTGACAATACCGGCGGGTGTGATACAATAGAACAAAAAACAACCGGTGTCGCCTGTGCAGTCTCATATTATAGTCCTCTGTACGGGAAAATGCAATCAGGGCGGTGCCGGGGGAAAGGAACGGAACATGAAACAGGCAAAACGAATCGTCGCGATGGTGCTGTGTCTGCTGGTACTGCTGGCCCTGCCCGCCGGTGCCGTAATGGAAAAGGGAGAGCCCAATATCACGGCCCAGACCACCATGAAGGAAGTGCGCAACAACCCGGGCATCAAGAACTCCGGCTTCTACACCTACTCGCAGGATAAGGACTGCCCGCCGGGTCAGGCCCTGTGGGAGATGACCACTGTGGAAGGCTACACCAACGAGCATGTGGCCGAAGGATGTGCCAAGGGGCTGAATCTGGTCATTGAGAACTACAACAATGGCGTTCAGGTCACTCACTCGTTCTACACAGATGCGGAAAAGGCGGCGGACCGCACCAAAAACAACACCGGCCTGTTCTATTTCCCGGCCAAAGCTGAAAATGCCAAGTTTGCGCTGATCCTGGCTGGCAGCGGTGCCAATGAGAGCGCCGAGCTGGAGGAGGGGGCCTGCACGGCCTGGCAGCTGCATGAGCTGGGCTATGCCGCCTTTATTCTGCGGTATCGCGTCTGGACGGATGCTTCCGATGACGCTCCGCTGGAGGACATCGGCCGGGCCATGCAGTACATTGAGGAACACGCTGCGGAGTTTGGCATCCAGCCGGAGCAGTACGCCATCGTGGGATATTCCATGGGCGGCCACCTGACGGGTCTGTTTGGCACGGAATCGGTGGGGTATAAGCATTACAATGTGCCCAAGCCCGCTGCCCTGCTGCTGGGCTACCCCATCAACGATATGACCTACATCAAGCCCATCTACCATGTCATTCAGGATATCGGCGCGTACGGCCCCAAATACTATACCCGGAACCTTTCGGATGAGATCACGCCGGATTACCCCGCCACCTACCACTGGCACGGTGTGAACGATACGCTGCTGAAAGAGCTGGTCTACTGGCGGCAGGGACCGCAGCTGGAAGCTGCCCTGCAGGCCAATCACGTCAGGCATGTTTACCGGGTGTTCAACAATGCACCTCACGTCTGCGGCATCGGCACAGGAACAGATGCCGAGAACTGGCTGGTGGAAGCCACTGCTTTCTGGGAAGAGCAGTGCGCCTGAAAGAAAGGATGAAACAGGATGAAAGATCTGAACGAAGCATTTGTGCATCTGAACGTCGGTCTGCCCGATGATGTGGAGCGGCTGAAGGCCGCGGGCTATTACAAAGAAGCCATGGCACGGATCGATGAATATCTGGCCGAGGACTGGACGGAGACCCAGAACAGCCCCCGCAGTCAGGGGTTGGAAATGCCGGAGTATGAGCAGCCCGCCAACCCTGTGCCCCACGGCGTGGACGCGCTGCGGGATGCCCTGCTGGTGCAGAAGGAGATCATGCGCCGTCTGCCGCAGGAATACTGCTGGAACGAGGCACAGGCCGTGGCCCGGATGCAGGGCCTTGTGCGGGATTTCACGGTGGAGGAGTTCCGCCAGCTGGTGCATGAGGGCCGGGTGGACTGGCGGTTTGTGGAAGGGGAGAAGCACTACCTTGACCGCTTTGCCGAGACGCTGATCGCCACCCATGCCGACCTTGCCGCCCGTCAGCTCGACCCGCCCGCCCCGGCCGCGCTGGCACGGGAGCGCCGCCGCCGCATCCATGACCAGATGGAGCGGGAAGGGCAGGCCAGTGCCCGCATCACGCTGAAGACCAGCGTGGGAATGTCGGATGAGGCCTTTGCCGCCGCTCTGGCCAAGGCAAAGGCAGAGGGCCGGGAGAGCGTGCACGTCCGCGCCTGGCTGCCCATCCCGGCGGAATGCCTGGCCCAGAGCGAGATCGAGCTGCAGAGCTTTACCGAGCAGCCGGGCCGCATCGCCGATGCAAACGCCCCCCAGCGCACGGTCTGCTGGGAGGCTGACCTGACCGAAAACCGCCGCTTCGGGGTGCAGTACCGTTACAAGACAACGGCAGTCTATGCTGACCCGCTGGACTTTGTGCCTGCACCGGAACAGCCAACCTTTGATACCGAGGAGCAGGCCCCGCATATCGTGTTCACGCCCTACCTGCGGGCGCTGGCCGCACAGCTGACCGAAGGGATCACCGACCCGGCGGAAAAGGCAAAGCGCATCTATGATTACGTTACCCTGAACGTGCGGTATCACTATCAGCCCGCCTACTTTGTGCAGGACTGCCTGCCCGACCGCTGCGCACGGAACCGGCGCGGTGACTGCGGCATTATGGCCCTGACCTTCATCACCCTCTGCCGTCTGGTGGGTATTCCGGCCCGCTGGCAGAGCGGCCTGTCGGTGTCGCCCACCGGCGTGGGCTGCCACGACTGGGCCATGTTCTACATTGCCCCCAAGGGCTGGATGTATGCTGACTGCTCGTTTGGTGCCTCCATGGCACGGCAGGGCGAGGAAGAGCTGCGCCGCCACTACTTTGGCAGTCTGGACACCGGGCGCATGGTGGCAAACCGCGCCTTTGAGGCACCCTTTGACCCGCCGATGTACGGGTTCCGCTCCGACCCCTATGATAACCAGTCGGGCGAGTGCGAGGTGGACGGCGTGGGCCTTTATGGCGATGCGCTGGATACCCGGAAAGAATTGGTCGATTTCGAGGACTTATAATCAATGGAATTTTTAGCTGGATTGTACACCCTGCTGCTGGTCACCATCTGCCTGCTGCTGGCAGTGGTGCTCTGGAAACTGAACAAGCCCCGGAACGGGGGAGACTACGAGGAACTCAAGCGCTGGATGCAGCAGCAGCTCGATGCACAGGCAAAAGACTTTGCGGCCAGACAGGCGGCAATGGCGGAGCAGAACTACACTGCCATCCGCAGCGTCAGTGAGACATTGCAGACCTCAGTGCAGAGCATGAGCACTACACTGGCACAGGGCCAGAGCGGCCAGCAGCAGATCCTGACCCAGCGGCTCCAGAGTCTGGAGGCCGCCAACACCCAGAAGCTGGAAGAGCTGCGCAAGACCCTTGCGGAAAATATGACCGCCCTGCAGGCCGAGAACGCCAAAAAGCTGGATGAGATCCGCCACACCGTGGACGAGCAACTGCAGGATGCCCTGCAGAAGCGGGTGACCGAGAGCTTCAAGGCTGTGAACGACCAGCTGGAACAGGTGTACAAGGGGCTGGGCGAGATGCAGAACCTTGCCGCCGATGTGGGCGGGCTGAAGCAGGTGCTCTCGGGCGTTAAGACCCGCGGCATTCTGGGTGAGATCCAGCTGGGGGCCATTCTGGAAGAGATCCTGGCCCCGGAGCAGTACGAGACCAATGTGGCCACCATTCCGGGCAGCACCCAGCGGGTGGAATATGCCATCAAGATGCCGGGCGCGGACGGCGGCACGGTCTGGCTGCCCATCGACTCCAAATTCCCCGGCGACACCTACGCGCACTTGCAGGATGCCCAGGCCTCCGGCGATGCGCAGGCGGTGGAGAATGCCCGCCATGCGCTGGAACTGGTGCTGCGGAGCGAGGCAAAGGACATCCGGGAAAAGTATGTGGAGCCGCCCTACACCACGACCTTTGGCATTCTCTTCCTGCCTTTTGAAGGATTGTACGCCGAGGTGGTGAACGCCGGTCTGCTGGAGGTGCTGCAGCGGGATTATCAGGTGAACATTGCAGGCCCCAGCACCATGGCGGCTCTGCTCAACAGCCTGCAGATGGGCTTCAAGACCCTTGCCATCCAGAAGCGCTCCGGCGAGGTCTGGCAGCTGCTGGGTGCCGTTAAGACGGAGTTCGACAAGTTCGGGCAGGGACTCTCCAAGATGCAGCAGCGCCTGCGCCAGACCGATGAAGAGCTGGACAACCTCATTGGTGTCCGCAGCCGGGCCATCAGCCGCAAGCTCCGCAGTGTCCAGAGCCTGGATGATGCCAGCGCGGCAGCCCTGCTGGAGCTGGACAACGAGCCCGGCCGGCCGGTGGCAGCAAGACTGCCGGAGGAGCTTGAATAATCTTTAACAATGTGCTATACTAGGAACCGTTATTAGTATTATACTGCCGCTTTTCCGGCACAGCAATATGGATAGAGAGGATGTCTGCTATGAGCGTGAAAAAGATCAGCGAAGCCATTCTGGGCGTGGGTGTGGACGATACCACCATTGACCTGTTCGAGAGCCAGTACCCGGTGCCCACCGGCGTGAGCTACAATTCCTATGTCATTCTGGACGAAAAGACCGCCATTCTGGATACGGTGGACAACCGTGCCACGGAGCCCTGGCTTGCCAACCTGACCGAGGCACTGGCCGGACGCAAGCCGGATTACCTGGTGGTCAGCCACATGGAGCCTGACCATGGTGCCAACATCGCCAGACTGGCCGCCCTCTACCCGGAAATGCAGGTGGTGGGCAACGCCAAGACTTTTCTGTATATGGATCAGTTCTTTGGGGCGGATGCCGTTGCCAAGGAGCGCCGCGTGGTGGTGAAGGACGGCGAGAGCCTGAGCCTGGGCACCCACACCCTGACCTTTGTGCTTGCCCCCATGGTGCACTGGCCCGAGGTCATGGTGAGCTATGAGAGCAGTGAAAAGGTGCTCTTCTCTGCAGACGGCTTTGGCCGGTTTGGTGCAGTGGCCAGGTTTGACGAAAACGCTGACTGGGCCAGCGAGGCCCGCCGCTACTACCTGAATATCGTGGGCAAGTACGGCCCGCAGGTGCAGGCTCTGCTGAAAAAGGCCGCCGCGCTGGATATCGCCACCATCTGCCCCCTGCACGGCCCCGTGCTGACCGGCGATCTGAGCAAGTACCTGAACTACTATGACCTGTGGTCCAGTTACAAGGCCGAGGAGCCGGAGAAGATCCTGGTGGCCAGCGCTTCCATCCACGGCCACACCAGAGCCGCCGCCCACACCATGGCTGAGAAGCTGCGCGCCAAGGGTGCCAAGGTGGTGGAGATGGATCTGACCCGCACCGATGTCTCCTATGCCGTCACTGAGGCCTTCCGCTGCGGCCGGATCGTGCTGGCCTGCGCCACCTACGATGGCTTCCTCTTCCCGCCGATGGAGAATCTGCTGACCCACCTCAAGACCAAGAACTTCCAGGGCCGCACCGTTGGCCTGATGGAGAACGGCACCTGGGCCCCCATGGCTGCAAAGCTGATGCGTGCTGAGCTGGACGGCATGAAGAACATCACCGTCTGTGATGCCGTTGTGACCATCCGCTCTGCCGCCAATGCCGCCGCTGAGGCACAGATGGATGTGCTGGCTGACGAGCTGCTGGCAAAGTAACGAATCGACCCCATAAAAAGAACGAACGCCTGCCGAGTGAGAAAAGCCCGGCAGGCGTTCGTTTTGCTTATGCGGGAGGTATAGCAGAGTAGCATCTTCGCACGGGGGTAGGCGGCAAAGTCTTTTTTGTGTGGAGTTCGCCTTTCTTTGTCAGAACAAATCGTACTGCTTCATAGTTTCAGCTTTTCGGGAATCATGCTTCTCGTAGTAGCCGATCAGGGTACCGTCCTCGTCCCGCAGGGCTACCATGTAGACATCGCGGTCATGCTTTGCGTTGTGATAGGTATAGACGATGTTGTGGCTGGTATCCGTCGCGAACCACTCGATCACCTTGCGGATGGCTTCCACCGAATGGGGGTTGTGGCAGGCCAGAAGGCTTTTGCCCAGCAGGGAAGCGCCGCCGTATTTGCCGTAATCCACCACGGCGGCAGGATTCATGTAAATGATGATGTGGTTCAGATCGCAGATGACCACCGACTCACGGTCCTGGTCGATGATGCTTTTGAAATAGGCGTTCAGGTCTGCCATGATGTTGCTCCTTCTTTATTCTTATCCAGTGCGTCGAACTGTTTGACGATCTGCGGGTCCTTCAGCTTGATGACCTTGCCGGAGAGATAACGCAGGCTGTTTTCCTCCGGGATATCCAGGAAGCTGATGCGGACGGCGCAGAGAGCCTGCGTCCGAGTGCCGGTGCGCTCGTTCATCTTGCGGTTGCCGTATTTGATATCTCCCAGCACCGGCTTGCCCAGATAGGCCAGATGCGCGCGGATCTGGTGGGTGCGGCCCGTGACCAGGCCGATCTTGCACAGGGCAAAAGGCCCGGCGGTGCGCAGAACATCCACATCGGTGATGATCTGCTTGCGGTGCTCGTCCTGCGCCTGGTGGGCGTGGATGCTGACCTTGTTGTTCTTTTCGTCGTGCTCCCACCAGGCCGTGAACCGCCCGCTCTGGGGGATGCCCACGGTGATGGTGTAGTATTCCTTTTTGAGCAGGTCGGTGCGGATGATCTCGTTCATGTCCCGCAGGGCGGCGTAGCTCTTGGCAGCGATGACAAGGCCCTCGGTGCCACGGTCCAGCCGGTTGCAGATGCCGGGCTTGAAGCGGTTCTCACCGCCCGCATCGTACTCGCCCTTCTGGGCCAGATACTGGGTGAATGCGTCCACAAGGTTGGCATCGCCGGTGCGGTCGCTGTGGCAGAGCAGGTGGGTGGGCTTGTACAGCACGGCAATGTTCTCGTCCTCATAGATGACGGTCACCTTGGGCTGGTTCTGCTGCTTTTTGGGGGTAGGCTTGCGGGCTGCAGGCTTTGCACCCTCGGGCGGGAAGAATTCATCGTTGATGTACAGCTCAATGAGGTCGCCCGCCTTGAGCCGATCCTCGGGGGCTCCCTTTTTGCCGTTGACCTTGACCCGCTTGTTGCGGAAGCTCTTGTACAGCAGGCTGGTGGGGAGATCGCGCGTCACGCTCTGGACAAAGCGGGAAAGCCGCACGCCCTCGTCGTTTGCAGTTGCAGTAAATTGTTTCATAAAATCGTTCCTTTTGTTGGATGAAAGACAAGCCCTCTCCGTCTTTGCTTCGCAAATCCACCTCTCCTGATAGGAGAGGCAATGCATCTCCCGGGCTCAGTACATGCTGACCGAGAGCCACAAGGGGCTCTCCCTTTGGGAGAGCTGGCAAAGCCGCAGGCTTTGACTGAGAGGGCATATTGATTCATAAAAAAGCCTTTTCTCTATAATAAACCACCCTTTCTTTGAAGTCAACGCAGAATATTTCCTGTGCCCCCTTGTGTTTTGCTGAAAAAACGGTACTATTAGAGTAATAACGCAAAAGGAGAATGACCATGGCGAAGGAAAGCAGCCAGCATAAGGGGCACCGCCAGCGGATGCGCGCCCGGGTAGAGCAGTACGGACTGGAAAGTCTGGAACCCCACGAAGCGCTGGAATATGTCCTTTATATCACCAACACCCGCAAGGACACCAACGGCCTTGCCCATGTCCTCATGGACCGGTTCGGAGACTTTGCCGGGGTGCTGGATGCTTCCGAGGAGGATCTGCTGACGGTGGAGGGGGTAGGCCCCTCCACCGCCCGGATGCTGCATCTTTTGCCGCAGGTCGGCAGATACTATACCCAGTGTGCGGTCAACGGCAAAAAGTGCATGAAGACCACCGACCAGCTGGTCGAATACCTGATGGCACAATTTGCCGGGACTGTGCAGGAACGCGCCCTGCTGACTGCGCTGGATGGCCGCAGCCGCATCAAGGGGCTGTTCTGGCTGCGGGACGGCACCAGCGACCGGGTGAGTCTGGAGATCAAGGATGTGGTGGCGGCAGCCCTCAAGGGCGGTACCGACAGTGTGGTGCTCTGCCATAACCACCCCAACGGCGTGGCTCTGCCCTCGCGGGAGGATCTGATGGCCACCGAGAACATCGTCCGGGCACTGGGGCTGGTCAAGGTGCATCTGCGGGATCACATCATCCTGACCGAGAGCGAATATTTCTCCATGCGGGAGGCCAACCGCCTGCCGTTCTACGATTTCCAGACCGGGGAGATGCTCAGGCCGTATTGATATTATAAAATAATTGTGTTATAATCAACATGAAAAGTACAACTATTTGTAGTTCCATCTGAGAACAGAAAGGAGAACCGAGACATGGCCGATGAAAAGTTCCATCTCGTCTCCAACTATGCCCCCACGGGTGACCAGCCCCAGGCCATTGAGCAGCTGGTAGAGGGCGTTGAGCGGGGCGACCGCTGCCAGACCCTGCTGGGTGTGACCGGCAGCGGCAAGACCTTTACCATGGCCAACGTGATCGCCCGGTGCAACCGCCCCACGCTGGTGCTGGCCCATAATAAGACGCTGGCGGCCCAGCTCTGCACCGAGTTCCGCTCGTTCTTCCCGGACAATGCAGTGGAGTATTTTGTTTCCTACTACGATTACTACCAGCCCGAAGCCTACATCCCCAGCACCGATACCTACATTGAAAAGGACAGCGCCATCAACGATGAGATCGACCGCCTGCGCCATTCGGCCACGGCGGCGCTTTCGGAGCGGCGGGATGTCATCATTGTGGCATCGGTGTCCTGTATCTACTCTCTGGGCGACCCCATCGATTACCGCAGCATGGTCATCAGCCTGCGGCCCGGGATGCAGATGGAGCGGGATGACCTGTGCAAAAAGCTCGTCACCCTGCAATATGAGCGGAACGACATCAATTTTATCCGCAATAAGTTCCGCGTTCACGGCGACACGGTGGATATCTATCTGGCCTACATGAGCGACCTTGCCATCCGGGTGGAGTTCTTCGGGGATGAGATCGATCGCATCACGGAGTTCAACCCCGTTACCGGCACCCGGCAGAACGTGGTGAAGCATGTGGCCATCTTCCCGGCCAGCCACTACATCGTCAGCGCCGATAAAAAGGCAGCGGCCATTGAAAAGATCCGCGCCGAGTGTGACGAGCAGGTGAAGAAGTTTACCGCCGAGGGCAAGCTCATTGAAGCCCAGCGCATCCAGCAGCGAACAAACTACGACATCGAGATGCTGACCGAAGTGGGGATCTGCAAGGGCATCGAAAACTACTCGGCGGTGCTGTCGGGCCGTGCGCCGGGCAGTATGCCCACCACCCTGCTGGATTATTTCCCGGAGGATTTTCTGCTTTTTGTGGATGAGAGCCATGTGACCCTGCCGCAGGTGCGTGCTATGTACGGCGGCGACTATGCCCGCAAAAAGACGCTGGTGGAATACGGCTTCCGTCTGCCGTCGGCTTTTGACAACCGCCCCCTCAAGTTTGAGGAGGTGGAAAGCAAACTGAACCAGATGGTGTTCGTCTCGGCCACGCCGGGCGAGTACGAGCGCCGGAACAGCACCCGGATCGCGCAGCAGGTCATCCGGCCCACCGGCCTGCTGGACCCGCTGATCTCGGTGCGGCCTGTGGAGGGGCAGGTGACTGACCTGCTGGGCGAGATCAACGCCCGCACGGCGAAGAACGAGCGTGTTCTTGTGACCACCCTGACCAAGAAGATGGCCGAGGACCTGACCGACTTCTTGACCGAGCAGGGCATCAAGGTCAAATATATGCACCACGAGGTGGATACCTTTGAACGGATGGAGATCATCAAAGATCTGCGCCTGGGCTCCATCGATGTGGTGGTGGGCATCAACCTTCTGCGTGAGGGTCTGGATCTGCCCGAGGTCAGCCTTGTGGCGATCCTGGATGCCGACAAGGAAGGCTTCCTGCGCAGTGAGACCAGCCTCATCCAGACCATTGGCCGCGCGGCCCGCAACGCAGAGGGTCTGGTCATTATGTACGCCGATGAGGTGACGGACAGCATGGAACGCGCCATCACCGAGACCGAGCGCCGCCGTGCCATCCAGATGGCCTACAACGAGGAGCACGGCATCGTGCCTAAGACCATCGTCAAGGCCATTGCGGACAGCATTGAGATCAGCGATAAGGCGGAGAACGCAAAGCGGAATACCCGCCGCATGGGCAAACTGGAGCGGGAAGCTGCCATTGAGCGCCTGACCCGTGAGATGAAGGAGGCCGCCAAGCTGCTGGAATTTGAGCACGCGGCCTTCCTGCGTGACCAGATCGACCGCCTGCGCCGGGGCGAGAACCCCACCGTGGACTCGGCTACCGAGACCGAGCGCAGGCAGAACCATGCACAGACACAGAGAAGAGGGAGAAAGTACCTTGGCAAACGATAAGATCGTCATCAAAGGCGCACGGGAGCACAACCTGAAGAATATTGATCTGACCCTCCCGCGCGAAAAATTCATTGTTATGACCGGCCTGTCCGGTTCCGGCAAGTCGAGCCTTGCCTTCGATACCATTTATGCCGATGGCCAGCGCCGCTATGTGGAGAGCCTTTCCAGCTACGCCCGGATGTTCCTGGGCCGGATGGACAAGCCCGATGTGGATGAGATCACCGGCCTGTCGCCGGCCATTTCCATCGACCAAAAGACCACCAGCCACAACCCCCGCTCTACCGTGGGCACCGTGACCGAGATCTATGATTACCTGCGCCTGCTGTATGCCCGGGTGGGCGTGCCCCACTGCCCGGTGTGCGGCCGTGTCATCAGCCAGCAGACCGTGGATGAGATGGTGGATGCCGTGCTCAAGCTGGAGGACGGCACCAAATTCCAGGTGCTGGCTCCTGTGGTGCGTCAGCGCAAGGGCACACAGCAGAAGGAGCTGGATGCCGCCCGGCGGGGCGGCTACTCCCGCGTGAGGATCGACGGCAATCTGTATGATTTGGACGAAGAGATCACGCTGGAAAAGAACATCAAGCACACGGTGGAGATCGTGGTGGACCGCCTTGCCATGCGCAAGGGCATCCGGGGCCGTCTGGCAGATTCGCTGGAAACTGCGCTGGCCCTGACCGGCGGCATCGCCGAGGTCGATGTTATCGGTGGGGAGTGCATGACCTTCAGCCAGAACTTTGCCTGCCCGGAGCACGGCATCTCCATCGGGGACTTGTCGCCCCGGCTCTTCTCCTTCAACAACCCCCAGGGTGCTTGTGAGAAGTGCACGGGCCTTGGTACGTTTATGCGGGTGGACGAGGAGCGCATCCTGCCCAATAAGAACCTGTCCATCCGGCAGGGGGCCATCAAGGCCAGCGGCTGGTACTACGCCGAGGGCTCTGTCAGCGAAATGTACTACCTTGGTCTGGGTAAAAAATACGGCTTTACGCTGGACACGCCCATCAAGGATATGAGCACCGAGGCGGTGAACGCCCTGCTCTACGGCACCAACGGCGAAAAGATCGAGATGCACCGAACCAACGAGTTCGGCAGCGGTGTCTACTATAATACGTTTGAGGGCATCGTGGAGAACCTGGAGCGCCGCTTCCGGGAGACCAACAGCGAGTGGATGAAGGAAGAGATCGGCAGCTTCATGTCCGGCGTGGAGTGCCCGGACTGCCACGGCAAGCGCCTGAAGCCGGTGGTGCTGGCAGTGACCGTTGGGAATAAGAACATCAGCGAGTTCTGCGAAATGTCCATCCGGGATGAGCTGAAATTTATTGCCGAAAATGAGCCGAACCTGACCGAGAAGCAGAGGCAGATCGGCGGTCAGATCATGAAGGAGATCCGGAACCGCCTGCAGTTTTTGCAGAGCGTGGGTCTGGATTACCTGACCCTGGCCCGCGCGGCTGGCACCCTGTCCGGCGGCGAAAGCCAGCGCATCCGCCTCACCACCCAGATCGGCAGTGCGCTGTCCGGCGTGCTCTATGTGCTGGACGAGCCCAGCATTGGCCTGCACCAGCGTGACAACGACAAGCTCATTGCGACCCTGAAGAACCTGCGGGACCTCGGTAATACCGTCATCGTGGTCGAGCACGACGAAGATACCATGCGCAGCGCGGACTATATCGTGGATGTGGGCCCCGGCGCGGGCGTTCACGGCGGCGAGATCGTGGCGGCGGGTTCCGTGAAGGATATCTGTAAGGCCAAGCGGAGCATCACTGGCGATTATCTTTCCGGCCGCAAGCGCATTGCTGTGCCCCAGACCCGCCGCACCGGCAATGGAAACTTCCTGACCGTGAAAGGTGCCCGGGAAAACAACCTGCGCAACATTGATGTCCGGTTCCCGCTGGGGGAGTTCGTCTGTGTGACCGGCATTTCCGGTTCCGGCAAGTCCAGCCTGATCAACGAGATCCTGTACAAGACGCTGGCCTGTGAGCTGAACGGTGCCCGCAGCCGTGCGGGCAAGTGCGACGGGGTGGAGGGTCTTGAGTTCGTGGATAAGGTCATTGGCATCGACCAGCAGCCCATCGGCCGCACGCCCCGCTCCAACCCGGCCACCTATACCGGCGTGTTCAACGATATCCGCGCCGTCTTTGCCGAGACCCAGGATGCAAAGATGCGCGGCTATGGCCCGGGCCGGTTCAGCTTCAACGTCAAGGGCGGCCGCTGTGAGGCTTGTGAGGGCAACGGCATCCTGCAGATCGAGATGCACTTCCTGCCGGATGTCTATGTCCCCTGCGAGGTATGCAAGGGCGCGCGCTATAACCGCGAGACGCTGGAGGTAAAGTATAAGGAAAAGACCATCTCCGACGTGCTGAACATGACCGTGGAGGAGGCGGTGGTGTTCTTTGCCAACCAGCCCAAGATCGCCCGCAAGCTGCAGACCCTGCTGGATGTGGGCCTTGGCTATGTGACCCTGGGTCAGAGCGCCACCACCCTGTCCGGCGGCGAGGCCCAGCGTGTGAAGCTGGCCAACGAACTTGCCCGCCGCGGCACCGGCAAAACGGTGTATATTCTGGACGAGCCCACCACCGGCCTGCACATTGCGGACGTGCATCGCCTGATCGAGGTGCTGCAGAAGCTGGTGGATGCGGGCAACACGGTCATTGTCATCGAGCACAACCTGGATCTCATCAAGTGTGCGGACCACATCATTGACCTTGGCCCTGAAGGCGGCAGCGCCGGCGGCTTGGTGATTGCCGAGGGTACGCCCGAGCAGGTGGCCGAGGTGCCCGGCAGCTTTACCGGCCAGTACCTCAAGCCCCTGCTGGAAAAGGACAGGCAGCTGCGGGCCGCGGAAGCGGAAACTGCTGCAAAAGCAAAAAAGTAAAGCGGCGCTCATACGACAAAAATCATACTTTTCTTGAAAAAATCAGAAAAAGATGCAGAAAAGTGTTGACAAAACCCGGAAAGATGCGTATAATATTTGTTGTCGCCAATGCTTCGGTAGGGAGGCAGAGGACGATATCCGGGTGTAGCGCAGTTTTGGTAGCGCGCTTGAATGGGGTTCAAGAGGCCGTGAGTTCGATTCTCGCCACTCGGACCAGATGATTCCCAGTCGAACAACTGTTCGACTGGGAATTTTTTTGTTTTTCGGAAGCAGACGCTTCGGAAAGATTAAAATAAATAAGCATTTCCGTGTCTGTGATCTCGATGTGATTTACAAAGGTATCAATGATCCTGCGGTTATAATCCTCGGTACGTTCATTGGGAGAGATAAGGAACTGCTCCAACAGGAAAAGGATACGCTCACGATCCAGAACGGGTGGATGAATTTCTTTCAGGGATTCCAACTGATAGTTGAGAGTGCTTTCCTGCTGTTCCAGGTCAGCAAGGCGGGCGGACAGACGAGAGCTGGCAGTACCGTTTTCAATGGATTCAATGATATTGTTGATTTTTCGGTGCACATCAGCCAGGTTTTGCTCTAACATTGCACGCTCTGAATCGGGCTGGTTGACATCTGCCTGCTGTGCAGCGGCAATAGCGTCGGCCAGATCTTCAAGAGTGTCTGGACGAAGGATATTTTCACAGATGGCATTGACCACAAGATTCTCGGCAACATCTTTTGGGATGTTTTTCTTTTTGCAGGTACCGCCATCAGCTTTATTCCCGCAAGCATAGTAATAGTAAACATCGTTGCGGCAGTTGTGGCCGGAGATACCCCGCATCAGACTGTGGCAGCAACCGCAGAAAAGCTTGCCAGAGAGCAAGTAATCAGCATGGGAACTATGTGGTGCACGGTGCTGTTTATTGAGCGTGAGCATTTTCTGCGCCCTCTTCCATAAATCATCGTCGATGATGGCGGGGATTGCCCCATCAATACGGACATCGTAGGCTTTGCAGATATAGACACCATGATAGGCTTCATTCTGGATGATGCGAGGAATGCTGCATTTGTTGAAAGAATTGCCCTTACTGGTACGGAGCCCGGCAGCGTTCAGCTGATCCACGATGGAAGCACTGCTCTCTCCGGCCGCATAATGCTCAAAGATGAACCGGATAGTGGGGGCATTTTTCTCGTCAATAATAAAACGCTTGTGTTCATCTGTGGTAAGCCCCAGGGGGCGGTTAGGATTGATTGCCTTCCCCTTGAGTGCGGATTCCCGCATACCACGCCGCATCTTTTGAGCCAGCTCAGCGGAATAGTATTCGGCCAGGGATTCCATCAGACCTTCCAAAATAATGCCCTCTGGTCCTTCCACAGAGCTTTCGGCTGCATAAAGAATACGAACTCCGTTATCTCGCAGCTTCTTTTTGTAGACCGCACTATCATAGCGATTGCGGGCAAAACGGTCAGTTTTCCAGCAGATCACGAGATCGAACAGATGTTTGCTGCTATCTGCGATCATCTGCTGAAAAGCCAGCCTGGATTCAACACCACGGCCCGAAATGTGCCGGTCAATGTATTCATGCACGATTGTCAAGCCATGCTGCCGGGCGTAGGCTTCGCAGTCCCGGCGCTGGCCCTCGATGCTCTGCTCGGTCTGCTGGGAACCGCCGCTGTAACGGTAGTAGGCAACCAGACGGTTCCCGGGAGATACTTTCTTTTTTCTTGCCATGATTGCTCCTTGTGCGCTGAGCAGGATCATGGTACAATGAAATTGCTCAGCAGGCGTGTTTTCTTATTTTATGATTATTCTCCGACAGACAGATTCCCCATCTGGCCCCGGCGGCTCTATCGTACAGAGCTGCCGGGGATTCTTTATAGATGATTATTTGATAAGCTCATGCCAGTTAGAGGGAAAACCAAGTTCAGAGGGCTTGGCAGAAGGGTGTTCAGCAAAGCAGACTTGAATACAGCTGGCGAAAGTGAATCTCTCGTTCTGAGGCAAGAGCTGATAAAGCGCATAGACGTATCCAAAAGGCTTTGTTCCATATTCGTTGATCTCCTTGGGAAGCTTAGCAGGAGGGTTTATGCGCTTTCTGTGATAGAATCGTGCTCCATGTGCAGCAATATTTCGCGCAACAACAGAACAATGTATCCAGTTCTCAATATATTCGCGGGAAGGGATGCTATAAAACTCTCGCGCGATTGCGGCACGGTCAGATTTTGAGAGATTACGGTACATCATAGAAATCTGATCGAATGATAGGACTTCAACCACTACCCACAACGGATAAATGCCGTTCAGGTCGTTGTGATGATGTAGAACAAAGGGTTCATCCTTTCGCAGATTAAGAGACTTTGAAAGAGCATTCAAGAATTTGGCATGTCGCCAGGGATCTTCGAAGTTCTTTCCATCGAGATATCCGATAGGACCGTACTGCCGCGCATGATAATAAGCAACATAAGATTTAAGATTTGTCTCCACAACAGATGCAGCATGAAATATGGCAGCTCGAAACTGATCATCGAACTCATATAAATCTATAATGTCTGAGAAAGATGCTCCATCGAAAAATTTGTCATTACCAGTGGCAGTGTCACGCTGGCGAAGCGTTAAAGAGTATGCACTTAATCGATAATAATTTTTCTCCCGAAGCCACTGTAAGGCAAGCTCTTCATCTGGAATTGCTAGACCTCGCCCACGAAGGATAGAAAGCTGCTCTTCATACGGAGAAAATGGTTTTGGTTCTGCCATATTGTTTGTCCTCGAAATAAAGGTATAAAAAAAGACCCGCCATGATACGCATGAATGCTTTCGCATCCAGAGGCTTAGCGGGTTCCGTTGCCATTATTATACGCCTCTGGAGGCATGTTGTACACAAAATTTTTGTGAACTGTTGCGAACATCACAAAAAAAGTTTGAAAAACCTATTGACAAGTATCTGAAATACAAACTTTATTCATAATCCCCCACCGGCTGAGCCCGGCGGGGGTGTTGTTTTGCCCCGCTGGTGTTTGCCGCACTGGCGGAGTTATTTTTTATGTACTAGAAAAGGATGCGTAGAAGAGAACCAAGAAAGATGTTAATATGCATTTGCTGTAACTGCATATAGGTCGCATCCCTCAAAAGCTCGTGGTGCAAGAATATAAAATAACTCGGATTCACCTGCGTACAATGGATTTACATAAGTGAAATATCCACCGATAATCTCACCTTTTTGTGCGAAAATAGCTGATACCATAATGCCCTGTTCTTCGGTACTATTATTTGTAACAGTGCCGGAAACTGTATAAAAATCATTGCTGGAGGATGTGGAAATATTGCTAATTGGGAACGCTGACTGATAAGGTACATAATCGTCAGAATACATACCGATATTGTCCATAAAACGAAGATCGACAGATGTTGGCGCACGACCAAAATATTTGAGCGAATTTGAGAATCGAATGGTATCACCGGGGGCAATAGGCACTATGTACCCTGAGGAAAAATCCAAACCACGGCCTTCTTCATCGAGGCAGGTGATGTTAAAGGAGGAACCGTCAAAAGTACGAGAACTCTTATTGGTTGCTTCAATGCTGTAAAAAACATGGATATAACCGTTTTCGGCATACCATGATGCACCAAGAAGTTTGATAGATGTTTGCCCGGGTGTCCAAGAACCGCTTGCCATAGTACCGCCAGACGAATCGGAACTGCCACAACCGACTAAAAGTAAAACAACAATGATAATACTGAGACTTGCAGATAGAAGTTTCTTCCTCATTTGTGACCCCTCCATCATATACAACTTGACCGCTTTGGGTGACCAAGGCGGTTATTTTATATTTTTTTCTTTGTACTGTTCAAAGGCAATAGCGTAGAGATTTTGATAACGGGAGATTTCTGTCAGCTCGTGCACCCGCTCCAGTGCTTTTACTTTTCCGTCATCGTTTAGCTTCTTGAAGTCCGAAGTCAATTCGGAGATCTGGGCTTGTTCTTGTTCATCCACTGCTTGTATCGCGGAACGAAGAGACGCTGCTTCAATAGGAGAAAAATTGTCCTGATATAAGAAGTTAGGGTCAACATGAAGCACATCGAAAATTTTTAACAGAATATCCCACTTTGGACTGCTCACGCCATTTTCGTAGTTGCTGATAGAGTTCTTGGTTACGCCGAGCTTATCAGCAAAAGCCTGCTGTGTTAATCCGGCTTGTTCTCGAGCTTGCTTAAGACGGCTTGCAAAAGACATAAAAATCACCTCCCAATACAGTATCTTCAATTTTCAGTATAAAGATAGCATCTTCAAAAGTCAAGATAAAAGTACAAGAAGTTTGCACAAAAATGTTGACTGTTAAAGAACTTTGTGCTATTGTAGTGTTGTCCAAAGAAACTTGTACATGAAAGGAGAGCTGAACAATGGCAGTAGTGGATACGATTTACAAGGTAATTGACGAAAAATGCCTGAAGCAATCGGCAGTTGCGCGTGCAGCTGGATATGAGCCAAAGGTTTTTAACGCAATGCTTCGCGGTCGGAAGCGTATGACCTCGGATGATGTTGTTCCGATTTGCAAGGCTTTGGGTGTTACCCCGAATGAGCTTTTTGGAATCCCCCAGCCCGCCGACCCGAAAAAGAGCGCATGAAAAAGCCCCGGCGGGGAGCCGGGGGAAGGAAAAGGGGGTGAAGAGGTGGCGGCTGAGGAAATATGCTTGATCATGAGCACGACTGCGATACTGGTGAGCTCAATTGGCAGTTTTCTTTTTACGAAAGGATTCATCAAGAGAAAGGCGCGCATGAGAAAAATCGGAGTGTTCGTTGAGGTAATTGCTGTTATTGTGGCACTTTTGAACGCATTGTGGTACTTAATTCTTCTTGCATGGCGTGCATCGCAGTAACCTGAGCATGAACCATTTCAGCGGCGAGAGCTTCTGATTTGGGGTCGGACTGATAGCAAACAAGAGATTTTCCATAAGCGCTGATAGCATCCTGAGTTTTTTGGCCGGAAAAAAGGACGGCATAGGTACAAGCCGTGTTCAGCTTCATGGCATTTTCCGCAGAAGGATTGGCCATAAAATCGGATGCAGAACGAAGAAATGTGTGGTAGGCTTCCGTTTTGGCATTGAAAAAGAGCTTTTCAGATTCCAAATCATGGGTAGCCTGCACAGTGTATTTTGTTAGCTGATTTGTAGAGTACAAGTCAAAGGCAGAAATAATGCACGATGCGACTGCCGCAAATGCGGTAAAAATGGAGATTATCAAGAAAAACACATCCTTTCTGGTTGGATTGTACCACCAGGTGGAGAACCGGACAAGAGCACATGAAAAAAGCCCCGGCGGGGAGCCGGGGGAAATGGAGAAATTATGAAGTACGAAGAAATTATGGCGGCCATCAAGGACATCAATGGCCCGTGGAGCAACGCGGCCTGCATGGGCTACTGCCGGATGGCGATGAAAAGTGCCGGCGTAGACGAGAAAACCCAGAACGATGTGCTGCGGGAGCTGCATTTTTGCATGGACACAGTCAGCGTAGAAGAAGCAGCGAGGGAGGGCTAAGATGGACCGTTATATGATCGTGATCCCGGCGAAGAACCGGGCATTCAACATGAAGTGTGATGATGGTGACAGCATGAAGCTGGAGACCCTGCAGAAGCTGGAGACCCTGCAGAAGCTGGTGGGCGGGCCGATCGAGCCGGTGCCCGCCTTGCTGAGCGCCGAGTGGGCGCGGGAGAAGGAAGTGGACGGCATTCTGCTGCTGGTGAACGAGGAAGGGCTGATGAAGGAGCGCCCCCTGACGAACCAGCGCGCCAGTGAGATGACGGCGGCAGAGCTGGTGGGCCCGGCAGTTGTGGCCGCAAAGCGCGGCGATGAGCTGATCGGCTTTGCAAAGCCTGTGGTGGACACCATTTGCGCCGAGTGGCTGTGAGGTGCTGCCATGGGCCGAAAGCAGAAACTGCCCTTTGAGCACTGGCAAATTATTGAATTGCTGCACATCGCACAGGACTTTTACTCAAAACCGGAGAATGAGACTGCGTTTCAAGAGTGGAAGGCGGCCAGAGATGCGAGAAAAGCAAAAAGGCCCGCCGGTGCTGGAACACCGACGAGCCAACCAGGGTGATGGTTTTTGACTGCCCATCACCAGAAGTTTAACACAGAGTGGGAGGATTTGCAAATGAAAAAGAAGATCACGGGCAGCGTGCTGAGCGCCGGTGCCATTGTGTTGGGACTGGCTGCAGCAGGGTGCGGCGGGGCCATTGAGACCGCGGCCGACGGCTGGGCAATGCTGGGCTACACGCTGCTGGCCATTGTGCTGGGGTGTGCAGCCCTGGCGCTGGCCGGGCTGGGCCTGGTGGTGGAGCAGCGGAAGGAGCCGCAGAAGATCCACAAGGTGCCGGAGAACACGGTGAAGAAGGCCGTCTGCGGCAGAAAGGTGGGGTAAGGATGAAAATCACGATTTACAGAAATGGAAACGATGGCGGTCTGAGCATTGAGGATGGTGAGAGTGAAGCGGATGTTACACGGGTGATAATGCAGTCAGCAGTAAGTTTTGTTGTCAGCAGCGTGCCCAGTGACCTGAACAACACCCAGAAAGAGGAGATTGTTCGGAACTTTGCAAAGGCCGCTGAACTGGAAATGCGGTTGGCACTGAGCCGTAACCCGGTGACAGGCCGCTTTGAGGATAAAGAAGCTGCTTTTATGGAAGAGCTGATAAAACGGGCGATGGAGGCCAAGCAGAAATGACGCTGGAAGAGTACAAGAACATTTTGATTGCCGGGACACCGAGTGATCGGGCGCGGGCCATTGCCGAGGCCGGGAACGACAGGAGCCTGACCGACGAGGAGTTCCACGAGCTGACGGCCATGATCAAGGGCGTTGTGCGGCCCGGGCGGCGGAAGATGACCACGGACGAGGCAAAGCTCTGGACCGAGGTGAGCCGGATCAACACCCGGTTGAAGGACGAGATGGTGAACGCGGGCTTTGCGGTGAGGGCCCTACCCGGTGACCTGCAGGAGGATGCGATCAACGTTCTTTCCCGCACGGTGAGCGGGATGCTGGGCGATCTGACCGCCATGATGGCTGAGACCGGGGAACCCTAATGGATAAGACCCAGTGTGTACATGTGTTTGAGATCACCCGGAGCCGGTGCCTGAGCTGTGGGGGCCGGAACCGGGCGTGCGGGGAATATGAAGAACGGAGAAGTTACCATGAAAACAAAGATGAGCCTTTCGGCGGAGATGGACCTGACCCAGGACAGCGTGGTGCAGCTGACCTGCTGGTGCGGGCAGATTGCCTTACATGAGCTGTGGGGGCTGGGCCGCACCCGGCTTGACCGGATCACCAGACGGAAGGAGCTGCTGGGCAGCCAGAGTCTGGCTGTGGTGATGCAGCCAGACAAGAACGGGATGCCCCAGACGGAGAAGGCCCGGCGGCTGCGGGCGGAGGCAATTCCCAAGGGCGTGCCGACGGAATTCCGGGTGCCTGCGTTGCGGACACCCCGCACCCGGCGGGAGCAGCAGCTGAAAATGGTGGGCGACCGGGCAGCGACCATGGCCTGGCAGCTGATGGCGCTGGCCTGTGTGCAGGAGTTGGGGTTTGGAGCAGACCGGCTGAACCGGCTGTATGCAGAGATGCGCCACAACTATGAGCAGTTGAATGAGTGGGGAAAGACGGACGGGCTGGACGTGGCCATGGAAAAGCTGCGGCGCTGCGCCTGCGATGCCTTGCAGACTGAGGACATCGTGGTGGAGAACGTGGACGATGAAAAGACAGTGCAGACCCTGAGCCGAAGCTACAAGGAGCAGGAAGCAGAGTTTCTGAAGCGGGCCGTGATGATGGCAGCGGGCCGCAAGGCCTGCCGCCAGAGCCTGAATGTGCTGAACGAAGAGAGTGTTCGGCAGAAATGTGCGGATGCCATGGCAGCGGCTACCGGAAGCAACCTCTCACCGCTGCGGTCTGGCTATGCCAGCGCCTTGCAGAGCTCCCCTGACATGGGAGCCAAGGATCAAGGAGGACGATAAGATGAAGAGTGGATGCAGATGGGTATACACCCTGATGGATTGGGACACCGGCGAGGTGGTGGCCAAGGGCACCAGCGTGGAGCTGGTGGAGCAGGGATATTTTCCCGATGTGAACAAACTAAGCAGCGTTTGGAATAATCTGGAAAAATGCAAGAACCCCAGCCCGAAGAACTACCGGTGGAAGATGGAGCGGAAGAGCACCAAGGACGACCGGGTGGAGAGGGCCCGGGCAGAGGGCCTGAGTGCGGACGAGCGGGCCGAGACCCGAATGGTGCGGGTGTACAGCTGCTACGGTGCGGACGGCACCCTGCTGGGCAAGGGTACGGCGGCAGAGCTGAAGGAAAAGGGATTGTTTGGCAGCGAGGGCACGGTGCACGAGTGCTACCGCAAGCGGGGCGGCGTGTACAAGCCCGGCGGCGTTACGCGGATGGAGATGGAGCTGTGCCAGAAACGGATCCGGCACCCCATGAAGCTGCCGGATCAGCCAGCAAAGGTGAAGCGCAAGCCCATTGGCGGCGTGATCGACCCCAGCGCCCTGGCCTACGATGTGCATGACCTGATGATCTACAACGAGAAGGCCAGGAAAATTGGAAAGACGGAACTGACCTACGGATACTGGGCGGAAAAAGGAAAGCCCGCCACGCCTTAAACACCTTAATCTATTATGAAGAGCAACGGATACGATGGACCTGACACGTCCACCGTATCCGTTACGTTTCATAATACCTTTATAAAGAAAGAGGGGGAAGGGCCATCTTTGGGGAGCTAGTATACCCGTTATTTCTGTGACGGTGGGGTCATGGGAAAGAGAATATCAGCAGAAAGTGAAAGCCAGCAGGAGGGCACCGGGATGCGGAATACCTACACCAGAGAGAAGAGAACCCTGTGTGGAGAGAGTTACATGGAGGTAGACCTGTATGCCATTACCCCGGAGGAACACCGGGCCAAGCGCAGGAAGAAGTGCAGGCCCAGCAGTGAACGGCAGAAGCGGCGGAATGCCCAGCACGCCCACCGGCGGAGGGTGCAGAAATCAAACGCTAATTTCACGGTGTTGGGGTTCTACCTGACCCTGACCTATGCGGAAGAATACCTGCCGGAAAGCATGGAACAAGCCGAAAAAGACCTGCGGAACTACATACGCCGACTAAAAACGGCAATTTTAGCTGCCTTTGGCCCGGGCTTTGCCCTGCGATACATGGGGTTGACCGGCTGCGGACGAAAAAGCGAACGCTACCACCATCATCTGCTGATCGAGTGCCCAGGGCTGACCATGCGACAGAATGCAGACTTTCGGCAGCTGCTTGAGGACAAATGGTCCGCACGCCAACCGGACGGCAGCTATGAGCTTTTGGGTACTGCTAACGCTGATCGGCTGAACCTGCAGAACCGGCTGGATGACCTGATCACCTACTTCGAGAAGCACGGGCAGCTGCGCTGGTACGAGAGCAGAAGCCTGATCCAGCCGGTGGAGCTGGTACCCAATGACACCAGATGGAGCCGGAAGCAGCTACGCAAAGGGTGCACGGACTGCAAGGATAGTGCCTATTGGTGGGAGCAGAAATACCCGGGCTGGAAATTCGTGCGCTGCGTGGTACCGGAACCGGAGAGCCCCGGATGCGAGAAAGAGGGCTGGGATGCGGATGACCTGCGGTGCTATGTGGTGATGGTGAAGCAGAAGGTGGGACATGCCTTTGCGAAAGTTCGCACCTGACAGATAAAACACCGGTATTTTGCGCGTTATACCCATGCGAAAAGAAGGTGGAGCGGTGACAAAAGAGCAGAAGAAAGCGACCCGGCAGGCTCTGCGCCGATATGGCGAGGGGTCTGTTTGTGCTGCCTGGGCGCAGGTGATCGGGGCGGTGCTGGCCTGGTACGACCGCAATGACCCGGTATGCGCCCAGCTGCTGCGGCTGCGCTACCTGCAAGGTCTGCCAGAGGAAAAGGTGATCGCCCGGCTGTATGTGGGGCGGACGACCTACTACACCAAAGAGCTGGAAGCCCTGAGCACCGTGGCAGTGTGTGCAGCGGATGCAGGGCTGCTGCCCGGCGGGCAAATGTCCGGGGTAGTTGCACCCGGCGGGGCGTGATAGGCTATTTGCAAAGGCAGGTGAGAGAGTTGGCGAAGAAGCGGGCGTACTGCAAGAACACGGTGGCCGGGAAGCAGCGGGGAAAGAAATACCCGGCGGCGTTCCGGGCCGAGGTGGTAATGGCAATGCTGGGCTCCAACTCCATCTGCGCTGTGGCGAAGAAGTACGGCGTGCCGGAATCGACCATCCGCAGCTGGATGAGCGAGGAGGCAGGCCGCAGTGATGCCTTTGCAAAGGCCCGGCAGGAAGCCGCGCGGGAGATCGCCATCCGGGCAAGCCTGGGGGTACGGGCACAGGTGACCTTTTTGCAGGGCCGGGCCGCTGAGAGCCAGCGGGCGGCGCAGATCACGGAGAGGCTGCACCGGCGTTTGGACGAGGACACCCGGGCCCGGGACTTTGCCGTGGGCACCCTGCTGAAGGATGACCCGGAGGAGCTGGCGGATGCCACCGAGACCGGCCTTGTGGTGTATGGAGAGGCCGGAACCCGGAACTTGCGGCTCTACGAGGACGAGCGGAACCTGTTAAATGCCGAGCTGGAACGGTACGAGGGCCGGGTGATGAGCGACAAGAACGCGGCCGGTGTGGCCAAGGTGCTGATGGAAGTGGCCGAAAAGGCTGCTGCCATGGCCCCGGCGGAGAACACCGACAGCGAGAGCGGTCCGCCGATGGTGGAGATCGCGGCAGCCAGTGAGACGGACGGCCAGCAGGAGGTGGAAGTGGATGGCGGCACAGAGGATGCGTGACGGCAGACCGGTGATCTGGTCGCCACAGCCTGCCCAGGCACGGTTCATGCAGCGTACCGAGAACGAAGTGCTGTATGGCGGGGCCGCAGGCGGCGGAAAGAGCGACGCGCTGGTGATCGAGGCCCTGCGGCAGGTGGAGATCCCACACTACCGGGGACTCATCATCCGAAAGACGTTTCCCCAGCTGCGGGAGCTCATTGACAAGACCATGCGGTATTACAAGCCGGTTTTCCCAAAAGCCCGGTACAACAGCAGCACACACTGCTGGACCTTCCCCAGCGGGGCAAAGATCTATTTTGGCAGCATGAACCACGCCCAGGACAGGTACAACTATCAGGGCCAGGCCTACGACTTTATCGGCTTTGATGAGCTGACCCATTTCACCTGGGAAGAGTACAGCTACCTGCTGAGCCGAAACCGACCCAACGGCCCCGATACCCGGGTCTACACCCGGGCCACGGCCAACCCCGGCGGCATCGGCCACGGATGGGTGAAGGCAAGGTTCGTCAGCCCGGCCCCGCCCGGCACCCGGATGGTGCAGATGGTAAAGGCCAGGGCCCCGGACGGCAGGGAGATCATGCAGCGGCGGACCCGCATCTTTATCCCAAGCACCGTGTTTGACAACCCTGCCCTGCTGGAAAATGACCCGGGCTACCTGGGTACGTTGGCAGCCTTACCGGAAGCGGAGAAGAAAGCCCTGCTCTACGGCGACTGGGACAGCTTTACCGGGCAGGTGTTCACCGAGTGGAAGAACGACCCGGCCCACTACGACGACCAGCGGTGGACACATGTGATCCGCCCGTTCCGCATCCCGGGACACTGGAAGATCTGGCGGGGGTACGATTTCGGCTACTCGAAGCCCTTTTCCGTGGGGTGGTATGCGGCGGACGAAGAGGGCAGGCTTTACCGCATCCGGGAGCTGTACGGCTGCACCGGGACCCCCAACGAGGGCATCAAGGCTGACCCTGTGAAGCAGGCGAGGATGATCCGGGAAGCAGAAGAGAACGACCCCATGCTCCGGGGCCGCACCATTCTGGGCGTGGCCGACCCGGCCATCTTCAACGAGAGCCAGGGCGAGAGCATTGCTGCCATGCAGGAAAAGAGCCCGAACTTTCTGCACTGGGCTCCCGGCGATCACACCCGGCTGGCGGGCAAGATGCAGTTCCACTACCGGCTGGCGTTCCAGGCGGATGGGCGGCCCATGCTGCAGGTGTTCAACACCTGCAAGCACTTTATCCGCACCATCCCGAACCTGGTATACAGCGAGAGCAACGTGGAGGACATTGACACTGACCAGGAGGATCACATCTACGACGAGTGCCGGTATGTGCTGATGGAGAATCCCCTCAGCCCGCCCCGGACAGAGCCGGTGCAGCCCATGCCGGATGACCCGCTGGAGCTGGGGAAGAAAGCGAGGTTTTTTAGAGTATGACCGACGTGATCGGCACAGAGCAGGTGGCGAAGGCCACGGCGCTGTTACAGAGATACAAGACCGGCAAGGCGGCGCTGGACAAGCGGATCGTGGATAACGAGCTGTGGTTCCGGATGCAGCACTGGGCCAACTACCAAAACGAGATGATGGAGGGCAAGCCCAAACCTTCCAGCGGGTGGCTGTTCAACAGCATTGCCAACAAGCATGCGGATGCCATGGACAACTACCCGGAACCCAACGTGCTGCCCCGGGCAGCGGACGACGAGCAGACCGCCAAGGTGCTTTCCAAGATCCTGCCGGTGCTGCTGGAACAGGCAGAATACGAGCAGGTGTACAGCGACACCTGGTGGCGCAAGCTCAAGCAGGGCACCGGCGTGAAGGGCATCTTCTGGGACCCGGGGTTACGGAACGGCGTGGGAGACATTTCCATCAAGAGCATGGATCTGCTGATGATGTACTGGGAGCCCGGCGTGATGGACATCCAGGACAGCCCCCACCTGTTCAGCCTGGCGGTGGCCGACAACGAACAGCTGAAGGCCCAGTACCCCCAGCTGGAAGGCCACACCGGCAGCACGCTGGAAGTGGCAAAGTACATCCACGACCAGAGCATTGACACCTCGGACAAGAGCGTGGTGGTGGACTGGTACTACAAAAAGGCCCGGGAGAACGGCCCGCCTCTGCTGCACTACTGCAAGTTCTGCAACGGCGTGGTGCTCTACGCCAGCGAGAACGACCCGGCCCTTGCTGACCGGGGATTCTACGACCACGGCAAGTACCCCTTTGTGTTCGATACCCTGTTCGTGGAAGAGGACAGCCCGGCGGGCTTTGGGTACATCGACGTGATGAAGGACACCCAGACCGCCATTGACGAAATGAACGCAGCCATGGACGAGAACGTGAAGCTTTCGGCCAAGGCGCGGTACATCATCCAGGACGGTGCGGGCATCAACGAGAAGGAGCTGGCCGATTTCGGCAAGGACATCGTCCACGCGGCGGGGCGGGTGACGGACGAGACCCTGCGGCCCTTACAGACAGCGGGGCTGGCGGGCAACCTGATCACCTACCGGGACGCGAGAGTGGCGGAGCTGAAGGAGATCAGCGGCAACCGGGATGTTTCCCAGGGCGGCACCACCAGCGGCCTGACCGCGGCTTCTGCCATTGCGGCGCTGCAGGAGGCTGGCTCGAAGCTCTCCCGTGATATGCTGAAAAGCGCTTACCGGGCCTTTGCAAAGGAGTGCTATTTCATCATCGACCTGATGCGGCAGTTCTACGACGAAAGCCGGGTCTACCGCATTACCGGCGACAGCGGCCAGCCGGAGTATGTACAGTTCTCCGGGGCAATGCTGCAGCCCCAGCCGGGTGGCATGATCGGCGGGGTGGAGCTGGGCAGCCACGAGCCGGTGTTTGACATCACGGTATCGGCTGCCAAGAAGAGCACCTTCAGCCGCCTTTCCCAGAACGAGACGGCAAAGGAGTGCTACCAGATGGGGCTGTTTGCCCCGGCCAACGCTGACGCGGCGCTGGCGGTGCTGGACATGATGGACTTTGAGGGCATCGAAAAGGTGCGGGAACGGGTGCAGCAGAACGGTACCCTGTACACCCAGCTGCAGCAGGCCATGGAGCAGCTGCAGAAGCTGAGCGCCATCATTGACCAGCAGAACGGCACCAACATGAGCGCCATGGCCGGGGCCGCTGCACAGGCGGCCGGAACCACGGGCGGCGGCAGCGGCGGACAGACCACCGCAAAGACGGCGACCAACGGCCTGGGGGCTGTGGTGGGCGGCGGAGGCAACAGCCTGGCCACCCAGGCGGCACAGCGGGCCATGAACGTGAATAATCCGAATAAGTGATTTTCAGAAGGAGCGATAGAATGATCCATGCAGAGTATGTAGAGTTCGACCAGCCCACTGGTGCACGGGTGCGCAGGCTGGAAGTTTTCGGCCATGCAGACTATGCGCCCAGAGGGCAGGACATCGTGTGCGCGGGTGCATCCATGCTGATGGAGACGCTGGTGTATGTGCTGGCTGACTGTGACGAGGCCGAGTGCTGTGCCTACAATGAGCCGACCGGGCCCCGCGTTTCGGTGAAGCTGACCGGCAGCATCTTCCCGACAGACCTGACAGCAATGGAGTTTGCAAAGACGGGTCTTGCCCTGCTGGCGGAGAGATATCCGGAAAACATCCACTATGAGGACAAAAGCAAGGACGGCCAGGAGAAAATGGTAAACCTTCAGCTGTTTGCTGAGGGCTGCGGTGACGGCGGCGCTGCCGCTGCTACCGCCAGTGCTGCGGATGCGGCCCCAGCAGTGCAGGAGCCTGCTCTGCGGCCGGCAGAAGAGCGGCTGGCCCGGCGGAGCGGGGTGCTGAAGCGGAGCAGCCGGGAAGAGGGCTCACCCTCTCAGTCGGCGCAGAGCGCCGCCAGCTCCCCCGAGGGGGGAGCCCTTGGCAGTGAGGAAAAGTCTGAGCTGGACGAGAAAGCGGCAGAGAACCAGAACGAAGCCGAGGGCAAGGACGGCGAGGAAAAGGGCAAGACCAAGAGCCCGGAGGAGCGGCGGAAAGCCTTTGGTGAGCTGCTGCGCGGAGAGTATGCCGACCTGACCGAGGAGCTGATGCAGAACGCCGTGACCGAAGCGACCCGGCGGCTGGAAGCAAGTCCGGCCATGAAGGGTCTGATGCAGGCGCTGCAGGAAAAGTACGGCACGGATGCCAACGACCTGGTGGCCCTGACCGAGGCTGTGCGGTCCGGCGTGGTGAAGGACGATGCCTACTACGAGAAGCTGGCCATGGAGAAGGGCGTTTCCACCAGGACGGCCCGGGAGCTGGATAAGCTGGAAAGCCAGAACAAGCACTTGACCGAACAGCAGCAGATGATCCAGCAGATGGAGCGTCAGCGTGTCCAGCAGGCCCGCATTGCCGAGCTGCAGGCCGGATGGGACCGGGAAGCGGAGCAGCTGAAAGCCCAGTATCCCGACTTCAACATGGCTGAGGTGCTGGCAAACCCGGAAGTGGAGAAGATGATGCGGTCGGGCGTTTCTATGACAAACGCCTACCGCAGCGCTTACTTTGATCACATCCTGAAACAGCAGCAGGCCGCCACGGCCCGGCAGGTGGAGCAGGGCGTGGTGAACCGGATGCAGCAGCGCAACGCCCGGCCCGGCGAGAATGGCACCCGCCCCGGCGGCGCGGTGCAGACCAAGATCGACGTATCCCACATGAGCCGCAAGGAAATGGAAGAGATGGAGAAGCGGGTTATGCGGGGTGAAGTGATTACGTTGTAACCCTCTCAGCGCGCAATGCGTCTGACGACGCAGTTGCTTGCAGCTCCCCCGAAAGGGGAGCTCTGCTTAGAGGAAATATAAATTAACAGGAGGAACGACCATGAAAGACAAGACCATGAAGCTGGATCTGCAGATGTTTGCAACGGCCAGCACCCAGAACCAGAATACCACCGGCGCATCCGGCATGAGTGCCGAGATGAAAACCTTTTACGAGAAGCGCCTGATCGACCAGGCAGAGCCTGCCCTGGTGCATGACCAGTTCGGCGACCCGTATCCCATTCCGGCCAACGGCGGCAAGAACATTGAGTTCCGCAAGTATGACAGCCTGCCCAAGGCCACCACTCCGCTGACCGAGGGTGTGACCCCGGACGGCCAGACCATGAACGTTTCCACCGTTACCGCTGAAGTCAAGCAGTACGGCGGCTGGGTACCAATTACCGACACGCTGCAGCTGACCGCCATTGACAACAACATCGTGCAGGCAACCAAGATCATTGCCAGCCAGGCGGGCCGCACCCTGGACACCATCGTGCGTGATGTGCTGGCGGGCGGCACCAATGTGATCTATGCGCCCAAGATCGGCGAAGGCGGCGCGGAGACCGCTGTGACCAGCCGCGCCACCCTGGACGCGACCTGCCAGCTGACCAGCGACCTGATCGCCCGTGCGGCCACCCAGCTGAAGGCCATGAACGCTGACCCCATCGGCACCAGCTTTGTGGGCATCATCCACCCTTATGTGGCCTATGAACTGCGCCGCGACCCGGACTGGATCGATGTGCACAAGTACGCCCAGCCGGACGAGATCTACAACGGCGAGATCGGCACGCTGCACGGTGTGCGCTTTGTGGAGACCAGCGAGGCAAAGATCTGGAAGGGCACCGGCTGCCCGGCGGGTCTGGCCGTGTTCAGCACCCTGATCCTGGGTGCCCACGCCTACGGTTCCACCGAGATCGAGGGCGGCGGCCTGGAGCACATCGTGAAGCAACTGGGCTATGGTGACGACCCCCTGAACCAGCGTGCGTCTGTGGGCTGGAAGGCACACAAGACCGCTGAGCGCCTGGTGGAGCAGTACATGGTGCGCATTGAGAGCTGCAGCGCACGGTACAGCGCAACGGCTGAGGCGAACTAAAAGGGTTGTTCTCTTTTGCGTGCCAAAAGAGAACCAGAAAAGCACCCGCTACTTTCGAAGCGCGGGAGGCACGAACTAGGGGCTGCTCGCCCCTAGTGACCCCGAAGAAGAAGGCTCCAAGCAAAAATGCTGGAGATTCGCGCATACGCGCGAAGATCTCTTAACCGCATTTTTGCTCTACGCCGATTTGAAATAAGTTACGGGAAAGGTTGATGGATATGGCAGAAGCAAAGAAAAAGACTGAGACGATCCGGCTGTTTTCGGACGGCGGGAAGTACAAGGGGGACCTGTTCGTGAGCGTGAACGGTGTGAACTACCAGTTGCAGCGCGGCAAGAACATTGAGGTGCCCCCGGAGGTGGCGGAGGTCATCCGCCACAGCCAGGAACAGGACGACCAGACCGCTGCCCGCATGGAAGAGCTGGCGAATAAGGCGTAATTTTAACCCTCTCAGTGCGCAGTCCGGCATGGCCGGAGCTGCTTAGATGTATCCCCCGGCCCGGCGGCACACGCTGTGCCGGGGGTTATTTGTTTGGAGGTCTTTTATGACAGTAGGAAAGGCAATTGCAACGACGACGACCGCCGCCGGTGGCGGAAACAGGGAGAAGTTGTTGGGGCCGCGGCCAGCAGGACACGAGCACAAAGCTTTGTGCGAAGTGGACGCTGGGAGCCGCAACCCGGGTTGCAGATGTGAAAGGATGGGATAAGCGTGACAGTAGGAAAAGCAATCGAAACCGCCGACAAGCTGCGGCCCAACAACGGGTTTGACCGCGAGCTGAAGATCTTATGGCTGCGGCAGGCGGATGCGGGGTTGAGAAAGAGCGTGGTGGACAAGAGCGACACCACCGATTTTGATGCCGTGGGTGCGGATATTTTATACGACCGGGAGCAGGAACTTTTGCGGCAGGACGCGGAGCTGCTGCTGCCGGAGCCCTACGACAGCTACTATGCCCACTATCTGGCGGCCCAGATGGACGCGGCCCTGGGCGAGACCGACCGCTATGCCAACGAGATGCAGCTGGCCAACGAGAACCAGCAGGAGTTTGCAGCCTGGTGCAGGCACACCTACCTGCCCAGGATGGCCACGAAGTGGAGGTACTGAGATGGCACTGCCGAGTTTATACAGCATCTCGACGGGGAAGAGCATCCAGACGGCCTTTGGCGGCCTGAACGAAAGCTATGCCTGCGCCGAGGCAGAATTTACCGAGATGAAGAACTTTTCCAGCCGGGGATACCCCGCACTGCAGACCCGGACACCCCGGCGCACCATGCGGGCCATGGGCCGCTGCAACGGGATATACCACCTGAACGGCCTGCTGCTGTGCGAGGGAACCACCCTGCGCTACACCGAGGACAGCGAGGACGACGTGGCCACCGCGGCTGCGGGCGGGGAGATCGTGCTGGAAAATGCCGTGACGGACAGCGAGAAAATTATGATCGGCATGGGCACGAAGATCCTGATCTGGCCGGATGCCAAGAGCTTTGACACGGCCACCGGAAAGCTGGAAGCCCTGAGCGCCGCATGGAGCCAGACCGGCACGGTGACCATTGCCCCCTGCGACGCGGGCGGCAAGACCTACACCGTGAGCAGCGTGGGCACCACGGAACCTTCTGGCCCGGCGGACGGGACGCTGTTTCTGAAACAGAACTCCTCTTCCAGCAAGTGGGCCTATGTGAACGTGCTGGAACAGTACGATGCCAAGAGCGGCAAGTGGGCAGAGATCCTTTTGAACAGCGTGAAGATGACCCTGCCCGGGCTGGCCGCTGCGGGCTTCAAGAAGGGGGATACCATCACGGTGGAGCAGGTGCCCGGGCTGGTGGAAGAGTATCTGGCCGAGGGTGTGAACGGCGAGGTGACCATTGAGCAGATGGACGGGGACAGCATTGTGCTGACCGGCAGCCCAAGGACCGAGAGCGCACGCTATTACGGCAGCTTTACCGTGACGGCAGGCGGTACCACCTGGAAGAGCATGAACGGCAGCGAGAACGCCACAGCGGGCGGCACCACCATTACCGCACGGCGGCGGGTGCCCCGGCTGGAATATGTGACCGAGAACGCCAACCGGGTATGGGGCTGCAACAGCGAGGAGAACGTGATCTACAGCTGCAAGCTGGGCGACCCCACAAACTGGTACAGCTACCGGGGCATTGCTTCGGACAGTTACGCCGTGAACGTGGGCAGTGACGGCCCCTTTACCGGTGCGGCCACCTGCATGGGCTATGTGCTGTTCTTCAAGGAGAACTGCCTGCACAAGCTCTACGGCAGCCGCCCGGCGGACTATCAGCTGGTGAGCGTGCAGTGCCGGGGCGTGGCCAAGCAGGCCAGCAAGAGCATGTGCGTGCTGGCAGAGGTGCTGTACTACCTTTCCCCTGACGGCGTGATGGCCTGGGACGGCAGCCTGCCGGTGAAGATCAGCGGCGGACTGGACAACACCTGGCTGATGAACGTGCGCGGGGCGGTGGGCGGTGTGCTGGACACCCGGTATTACCTGCATCTGCGGGTGCCGGGCCGGAACGAGACCCGGCTGCTGGTCTACGACACCGAACGACGGCTCTGGCACGAGGAGGACACGGCGGCGGAAGAGAATGCTTCCGGCTGGGCAATGTGCTCCACGGGGCGGCAGCTCTACCAGTGGGACGGCGTGAACCTGTGGGCCACCGAACCGGAACGGGAGGCCGACCGGGACACCGACACGGCAAAGGCGAATTTGGAACAGAAGGTGTCCTTTGAAGCTGTGAGCGGAGACATTGGCTTGAACATCCCGGCGGACAAGTACATCAACCGGGTGTTTCTGCGAGTGGATGCCCTGACGTACAGCGTTGTGGAGCTGCAGGCCAGCTATGAGGGCGGGGCCTGGGAGACGCTGGGCCAGGCAGCCGTTCTGAACAAATACACCCGGGTCAACCTGCCATTTGTGCCAGAGCGGCACGACACCATGCGGCTGCGGATCAAGGGCACCGGGCAGATCGCGGTGCGGAGCATTGCGTTCAGCATGGCAGAGAGCCGGGGCAACCGGGTGGCCGGAGGGGAACCGAAGAGATAGCCCTGCTTAGGGGAAGGAGATTTTATATGGCAGATATTACGAGGCTTGGCGAGATCGCCATGCCGAAACTGAGTGACAACATGGCCCCGGAGGACAGGCGGAGCATCAACAACTACCTGATGCAGCTGCGGGACCAGATGATGTACATGATGCAGAACCTGGACGAGACGAACTTCAGCGACACCATGCGGGACAAGCTGGTGGCCATGGGGCTGAAGGTGGAGTAACCCTCTCAGCGCGCAATGCACCTGCGGTGTAGTTGCTTGCAGCTCCCCCGAAGGTGGAGCTCTGCTTAGAGGAATGCGAAGACGAAAGGAGACAGTGAGAAGATGGCAAGAGGAAAGTGGTGGGAGTACCTGATCCCGGGCCACAATGTGGGGCTGATGGTAGGTGATGTGTATGACAGCATTACCGGCAACAGCGAAAAGAATGCGGGCACCGGCGTGTTTGGAACCAGAAAGAACGATTCCAACAGCTACCAGTACGCCCAGAGCAATGACCGGGTGACCACGGCAAAGAACAATCTGGATTACTGGAAGGGACAGCAGCCGGAGGACACGACGGGCCAGTATGACAGCCAGATCAGCGGCACGCAGAGCCAGCTGGACAAGATGAACCGGGATGGCTTTTCCTACGATTACACCAAGGACGCGGCTTACCAGCAGTACAAGAACCAGTACACCCGGGGTGCGGAGCTGGCCAGCGAGAACGCTGCCGCCAACGCTTCGGCCCGCAGCGGCGGCTACGGCAACAGCTGGGGCACTTCCAGCGGGCAGACGGCCTACCAGAGCACCATGAACGGGCTTTCAGACGTGGCAGACAGCTTATACAGCCAGGCATACAACGAATATGCCACCAAGAAGAGTGATCTGAGCAACCGGCTGAGCTCCTTGAATCAGCAGAAGCAACTGGCAATCGACGATTACAACACCCGCCTGAACAATTACTATGGTCAACTGAACAATGCTCATACCGAATATGCCAACGCGGTGGGGGCGGCCCAGCAGAAGGATGCGAACAACACCAACTTCTGGGGGAACGTTTTGCAGGTCGGCGCACAGCTCGCCGGGCCGCTTATCGTGAAGATGATGACGGGTGGCTTGCTCTGAAGACCGGTGTGGGGGCCCTGGCATGGCGATGAGGTTTGCAGTGGACGAGTGAAGTTTTGTTTTGCGGGAAAATGGCGGGCCCTGCGACAGAGGGCAGAAAGAAGGGAACTTTATGTTATTTGATACCCTACGGAGAAAGAACCAGGCGGAACAGGAAGAGCGAGAATGGAACGCCAACCGCCCGGCGGACTATGTGAGCCGGAACAAGGACGCAATGGACAGCCTGACCGGGCAGATCGGCAGCGGGTTCGACTGGGACACCGGCAGCAAAGCCTACCAGCAGTACCGCGCCCAGGCCCAGGCCAATGCTGCCGCCAGCGCGGAGAACGCCCAGGCCAACGCGGCGATGCTGGCGGGCGGGTATGGCAGCAGCTACGCCGACAGCGTGGCAAAGCAGGGCCAGCAGCAGGCGCTGAGCGGCATTGACAATGCGGTACCCGGCCTGAGAGGCCAGGCACTGAGCGAATACCAGAACCAGCAGAACGACCTGCTGAGTGCCCTTTCCGGCATGGCCAACACCGAGGCGCTGGACCGCAGTGCCTACGGCAGCAACTTTGCCAACTACACGGCGTGGCAGAATTTCCTTGCCAACCAGAGCGAACAGGCCCGGAACGAGAACGACAACTACTGGAACAACCTCTGGAACACGGTGAAGAACATCGGCTCGGCGGCCCTGACGGCCTACGATGGGTACAAGGGGTACACACAGCAGCAGTGGGAAAATGACTTTGCCCGGGAACAGTGGGAGTACAACAAGAACCGCACCGACCAGAGCGATGCCCTGAACGCCTACCAGCAGGCGTTCAACCTGTACACCCAGGGAGCCGGGGATGCGGCCAGCGACGTGCTGAACCGGTATGGCCTGAACGCAAACGCTTTTGCCAACTATACCGGCGCACCGGTGACCCGGGACGATCAGGCCGGTGTTCTGAGCACCGCGGCTTCTCTGGTGGCAAGCGGAAATCAGGAAGCAGCGGCCAACCTGCTGAAGATGTACGGGCTGGACAGCAATGCAGCCGGTTCCTATGGCACCATTGCAAAACGTCAGCTGGCGACCCAGCTGGCAAAGGCGGCAGCTACGAAGAGCAGCGGAAGTTCGAGAAGATCCGGCGGCTCCAGCAAGAGCGGAAGCGGGTGGACAAACAGCCAACTGCTGACGGCGCTGGGTAAGTATCAGAGCCTGAAGGATGATGACCCGACCAAGAGCGTCTATGCGAACATTCTGGCCAGCGCCGGAATGCTGCCTGACGGTGACACGGGCACAACAGCAGCGACCGGAACTGGCAGCGGGCTGATCGCCCCGCTGGCGAATCCGAACAAGTGGGCCCTGCCCGGGGGAACCACGGGAGGGAGCACGGGTAAGAGTACCGGAATGCCGTACAGCAACGCCCTGAGCTATGCAAAGGGGTGGAAGGAACAGGGAATGGATGCAAATACCATCGCCAGTCGGCTGATGAATCTGGGTGCATCGGACGATGTGATCGACAGGGCAATGCAGAACGCTGGATTTTAAGGAGGAAACAGGATGGCATGGAAATCGGGAAGTGCTGCTGCGCTGCGGAACCGCAATGAAAAAGAGCGGCAGGAAAAGACTGTGATGGCAACAGCAGCGGACGGGGCAGAACCCCTCAGTCAGCGCAAGAGCGCTGACAGTCGCAACCCGTTAGACCTTGGCAGTACAGGAACAAGCTGGGCAAAGGGCAACGCTGCTGCCCTGCGTGCACAAAAACAGCAGGAAGCAACGAGCCGACAGACGGGCACCGACCTGTATTCCACGGCGCTGGAGGATTACCGGACAAGGAACAACCTGGGCCTTGCGGATGCCATGGACAGCCGGAGCGACGAGCTGAACCGGCAGAAGGTGACAGTGAGCCCGGCGGGGAATACTCTGGGAACGTGGTACGGACAGCAGGCCCAGAAGCTGAAGAACAGCTATGCGGAGTACAGCCAGCCGGACGAATTTGACCAGGCCAACCAGTGGTTTGACCAGCCTCGGAATCAGGAGCTTGTGAACAAGCTGCTGGAAAAGAAGAGCAATTATACCAGCTATGCCGAGACCGGCACCAGCAGAAACGGGGCCAGCGCCGGGGATGGTAGCATCGACCCATTCCGCACCACGGGAATCAAGGGGAAGGTGGGCAACACCTACAGCACGGCGGACCTGAAAAAGCTGGGGTACACGGACACGGAGATCCGGCAGGCCAGGGAGTATCTGGACACTATGGAAGAAATCCCGGAGTGGAAGCAGCTGGCCCGGCGGACGGCAAACACCGTGGGCGGCGTTGCGGACACCGTGGCCGCTGCCCCGCTGATGGGTGCGGAGTACCTGGTGCAGGCCGGAAAGAACATCCGGCAGAGCAGCGAGAACCGGAAAGCACTGGAAGCAGAGATTGCCCGGAACCCCCGCGAGAAGAACCTGTATGACCAGCTGATGGAAACTGACATGAACTACCAGCCCAAGTACAGCACCGGCGACCTGTTGCAGCAGGGATTTACCCGGCAGGAGATCGAGGACATGCGCAGCCGCATTGCCGGAACGGAAGCAAAGGGTGGCATCGACACGGAGAAGAGCGTGGGCTACCAGCTGTACAACCGGGGCCAGCAGCTGACGGGCGCGGCCCAGAGCGGCCTGACCGATGTGCAGCGGACCGTGCAGGGCGTGGCGACCAGCGCGGCAGAGAACCTTGCCGTGGCTGCCATCAACCCGGCGGCGGTGCTGCCGGTGCTGAGTGCCCAGGGCGCTGCGGATGCCATGGGCAAGAGCGCGGCCAAGGGCGAAAGCGCAGGCAAGGCGCTGGTGGGCGGCGTGGCCAAGTTTGGCGCAGGATGGGCCATCAACAGCGTGGGTGCGGCTGATCTGGCAAGAACCATGGGCGCGGACTACGCCAGAAATTCCGTGGCGGGAGCTGTGGCAGACAAGATCCGGGCGCTGGCTGGGGATTCGGCCTTTGCGGCGGCACATCCGGCAGTTGCCAACGCCATTTCCGGCGGCATTGACAACGCCATGCAGGCCTTTGTGGAGACCTACGCCGACAAGGCCATTGATGCGGCCCTGGGGGACAGCGAAGCTGCCCAGACCATGTTTACCACGGACACGCTGGTTCAGGCGCTGGAAGCGGGGCTGACCGGCGGAGCGTCCGGTGCACTGGGCGGCGCTGTGGGCACAGGGCTTTCCAGGATGAACGCGGGAGATTCCAGCCTGCGGGGAAACGTGGAGCGGTATGCCGCTCAGGACGAATACGAGCAGGCGCTGAAGGAACACCAGCGCCGGGAGGAGCTGGCGCGGGAGCCGGAACCCCTCAGTCAGCGCGTGAGCGCTGACAGCCGCAACCCGTTAGCCCTTGGCAGAACGGAAAACTCTGATCTGATAGAACAGGGCTCATCTGAGCGTGTACAGCAGGGCTCTGCGGCTGAGGATAGCGGTACGAGTGCTGCACCGGTATCGGACAATGTGGCGGTGCAGACGTTTGCAGAAGCGGCGGCCGGTGACAGCCTGACAGGCAAGACCATCAGGCTGTTCACCCCGGAGGCCGGAAACGAGGCAAACCGCGCGGCTTTTGAGGAAGCCTATGGGGTGAAGTTGCCGAGCACGGCTGCGGCTACCCGGCGGATGCTGCGGGAAGTGGCGACACAGCGCAGCCAGCAGAATGCTGTTGAGAACGCTGGGGAAATGGTGGAAAGTTCGAGAGAAGCGGGCTCACCCTCTCAGTCGGCGCAGAGCGCCGTCAGCTCTCCCGAAGGGCGAGACCTTGGCATGTTGGGCAGCTCTGAGCTGGACGCTGAAGGCCGTACTGGACGGAAGGCGGCGGAGGACGACGGTATTGTAAATGTTCCTCAGCAGGCGGTCATGCAGGCGGCGACCACGGAAGAAAGTGCTCTGGGTGAAGCAGGCAGCAGCCCGATGCGGGAGACCTACGGCATGGAAGCACCGAGGACGGAGGGCCAGAAGCAGGCCCGGACGGAGCAGGTGCTGCGGAGCTGGAAGGTGGGCGAAAAGGCGGCGCAGGAGATCAGCCGGAAACAGCCGGAAGGCGTGGACAGTGACCGCTATGCGGCGGCAGCATCCACCCTGTACCGGCTGGGCCAGATGGAGGACGTGAAGACCTTTGACCAGGCGCTGGAGCTGGCGGGCACCGGCAGCGGCATGGCGGCCAACGTGAACTATGTGCTGGGCAACCTCAAGGGCCGGAACGCGCTGGAGATCGCCTACACCTACGGCAGGGATGCGGCAGAGACCCGGTGGGCCAAGAGCCAGCTGGGCGGTACTCTGACGGAACAGAGCCTGACGGGCAGGGGTGAGACCATCTACAAGGGAACCCTGCGCAACGCGAACGACGCTGGCAGCCAGGTGATCGAGCTGAACGCGGCGGCAACCGGCACCACGGCGGTTCTGAAAAACGTGCTGCAGAACGGTGCAGGACAGGCAGACAGCCGGGTGCGGGCCTATGTGGACACGGAGACGGCCCGGATCTTCTTTGGAGACAGCGCACAGGATACGTTCGGCACGGTGCTGCACGAGGACTACCACTGGTACAACGCACTGGACAGCGAGGGAGCAAAGACTTTGCAGGACCATGCCCTGCTGTATCTGGCCAGGAGCAGCGGCGTTGAGACCGTGGACGAGATGATCCGGGAGAAGATGACCGACTATGCCCAGCAGAATCTGACCTATGAGGAAGCTGCCGAGGAGCTGGTGGGCGATGCCTGGCGGGGCATCTTCTCCAATGAATCCGATTTCAAGCGCTGGGTAGAGTTCCAGCGCGGGCAGGCCGAGAAGAACAGCGGCAGGGCCGGAACCATCCGCACCGTGATGAACCGGGTGAAGGAGATGCTGGGCGGCATCATCAGCCGGGCAAAGGAAGTGCTGACCCTTGACCCAGACAACCGGGCTGCCCTGAAGGCCCAGCGCCTGGCTGAGAACGAGCGCAAAATTTTGCAGGACGAATACTTTGCCCACGCTGAAAAAGCGATGGACAACCTGCGCAGTGCAAAAGAAAACGCCGCTGCCCTCAAGACAGAGAGCGCGGCGGAAGGACGCAATATTCGTTTTTTGATCCAGAAGGATGCCGACGGAGAGAGCTACATCAAAATTGATGAAGATATCCTGAACGGTGTTCCACAGGAAGATTGGAAAACCGTAGTGAAGCAGGCCATCAAAGAACGGTATCCGAATGGCTTTGAGCGGAACGGCTGGACAATTTTGAACCATAAAGATGGAAGAAGTGAGTTTGTCCGTTCTAAATCTACAATGGCGCTTCAGAGAACGAACGAAGAAACGTATGCAGATAAAATGCGGATGGCTGCAAATCTGGATGAAATTATTAAAACCGCAGATGAAGTCTACAGAGAACCTGCAAACCACAAGAATGCGGAAGCATTCAACCGTGGAAAAATCAAAATTGTGGTTGGGCAGAATGCCTATGAAGCAGATGTTCTGACTGCCTTCAAAGCAAATGACCGGGAGATTTTCTATGATATTGTAGATATAAAATCTACAAATAATAAAACCTCCATGCGTACCCACGTAGAATCCAAAGATTCAAGGAGTAGTCTGCAAGGAGGTTTTACGGAACCCTCCGGCAAAGCCCACATGGAATCCGAAGATTCGGGGAGCAGAGGGTCGGAGGGTTCTATTTATCAGGAAAGCGCTGACACGGTACTCAAAACCGAGGAGGGCGGTGAACGCCCGAGCTTTCCTGCTAAAAATAGTATAGCACAAGAAAATGCCGAAAGCAAGGGAAACAGCGAACCTGTGAAGAAATCGGTGCGGTTCCAGCTGAGTGACGGCTCTGCTGGAAACGTGGATGAATTGGCGGCACTTCAAAAAGAAAGTCGGGAACTGGAACACCAGCAAAACGCCCTGAAAACAGAGCGAACAAACTGGCTGAACAGCGCCGAGGTAAAGGAGATTGAAGCGAAGAGAAAATCTCTGGGTTTGTTCTCTGCCGAGGCAAAGGAGTTTAAGGCCAGTGAAGAATACCAGGCGTACCTTGCAAAGCGGAAGGACTTTAACCAGCGTGGTGCAGAGCTTGAAAACCGAATCGGTGAAGTGAATAATGCACTGCGGGAAGCCCATGCCAAGCTGGAAACCCAGAGAAATGAACAGAAGCAGAAACAGCAGGCTGTCTATGATGCCAAAGCAAAGGAAGCAGGCGGTGCGGCGAAGTATCGCCGTCAGCTGGCCGTGGAGCAGTTTGGCACGACGAGTGAATTTGAACGGGCCGGATACATCCTGCCGGATGGGCAGATGCTGGATTTTGCCCGGAATGATAAGACCCGTGACACCGACCACCGGGAAATTATGAGTGTGTTCGGCCCGGCGGAAGTATCGGAAGGGACGGACGCACTGAACAAGTTCCTGGCAGACGGTAATGTGCGGGTGATGGCGGAAGCTCCGGGTGTTGACCTGGCCGCAGACAAAGCCCCGACCGCTGCACAGCTGGAACAGATCCGTGAGATGGCGGGAAGCCTGGGCAGTGAACAGAGAAAGTTCACGCTGGATATTTCCACCACCGACGGCAGGGTTGCAGCCAGCAAGGAGTACAGCGGCCGCATTGATGCTGACCGTGTTGTGCGGGAGATCAGGGACTATTACAAGACCGGTGAGCTGCCCGCAGAGAGCAGCCTGGCACGATTCCGGTACCAGCTGGCGGCCAAAGCCGAACAGGCGGAACGGGACGCGCGGAAGAACACCCAGCGGCAGGCAAGCCGGGCCATTGCGGACAACCGCGCGGCGATGGAAACGCTGGCCCAGATGATGGGTGTGACCCACGGTGTGAGGATCAGCCAGGATTCCATTGACGGGCTGGCGGTACGGTGGACAAAGGCCAACGGCAGCAGGGCCGACCGGACAAAAATTGCCGGAGAGACCCGGGCGCTGGTGGAGTACATGACGGCGGACGGGGCCAGCATGAGCAAGGCCAGCGCGCTGTCTGAGACCATTGCAGATGAGATTCTGAGCGGGGCGACCTACCGGAACACCGAGCTGTGGGACGAGTACCCGGAATACCACGACCTGAGCTACACGGTGAACAAGGACGGCCCGGCCAAGGCGGAGCTGGTGAAGCGGTACGGGACGTGGAGCGAAGCGGTGGCGGAGGCCCGGCGGCACGGTGTGAAGCTGCGGCAGGCAGAGGGTGTGCGGGACGGCAACCCGGCGGAAGTGTATGAAGCCATCGTCAACGACACCCGGGCCATGGGCGGCACAAAGGAAGGGGCAGCGGCCTTGTTCCGGGGCGCGGCCAAGGCAGCGGGCGTGGACGGCGCGGCCAGCATGGAGAGCACCGAGTGGCTGGATGTGCTGATGAACGTGCACGATGCCATCAAGCCCAGGATGATGAGCCGCTTTGCGGATGCTGCCGAGTACGAGGATGCCAAAGTGGAGCTGGCCGACCGGATGCTGGGTGATATCCTGAGCGTGCCGGAGATGACCGATGCACAGGCCATCTTTGACGGGTTCCAGCGCTGGCAGCGCCAGGCTGTGGCTGCTGCCGTGGGCGAGGAGAACGCGGAGCAGGCGCTGAAGGACCTGCGGAAGGTGCAGAAGGAGCAGAACCGGGAGTTCAACCGAAGGATGTATGAGAACAGCCGGAACGGAAGCCGGGATGAAGCACTGCAGCAGTGGACAGAACAGCAGAAGCGGAATGAAAAAGCAGAAAAGCTGCTGGATCAGAATCTGGATACGCTGGGGCTGGACATCACCAACTACGGCGACATGGCCGAAAAGCTGGACGTGCTGAAGGAAGCCTACGAACGGGAGTGGAAGGCCGAAAAGAAGCGGCTGAAGGAAGAACGCCAGCAGATGCTGGACGAGATCCGGCTGGAAAACAAACAGTTGAAGCGGGAGAACTGGAGCCTTTCGCACCAGGTGGCAGGAGAACAGCGCCGGGCTGATCGGGCCGAGTGGCAGCTGATCCATCAGGAAAACGAGATCATGGAATGGGAACAGGAAAATCAGCGCAAGGCTCAGGAATGGCAGGAAAAGCAGGCAGAGAGGAATGCAATTGCAATCACTGCAGCCCAGCAGCAGCGGGACGAGGACATTGCCATTGCCAAGAAGCTGGCTGAGAAGCGGGTACAGAAAGCCCGGGACGGTCGGCAGAAGGACGAGCTGCGGCGGGGCATCCGGGCCAATGCTGCCCAGCTGAACCAGATGATCCTGCGGCCCAGCAAGGACCGGTATGTGCAGCCCCACCTGATCCAGCAGGCGGCAGAGGTGGCAAAGCTGGCGGATATGACCCTGCTGAACGACCACGCCGTGGCCCGGCTGACGGCCCTGCGCACCAGCATCATGCAGTCGATGGGAGCCGAGAACAGCTCCAACGGCATCAGCGAGGACTGGAAGCTGAGCAAGGTGCCGGAGCTCATTGACGCGCTGCAGGCTGACCTGAATGCCAGCAAGCAGGCCCAGCTTGACCGGCTGAACCAGCAGCTGACAGAGGCCGAGGCACTGCCGGACAGCGAAAAGGCCGAGATGCTGCGTGACCGGCTGAGAAAGCGGATCCGGGAGACCGAGAACCGCACCTATCTGCCCATGACGGTGGACCAGATGCGGATGCTGAAAGCCATTACGACCAGCACCCTGCACGTGATCCGGACGGCAAACAAGACCCTGAGCTTGCAGAAAGCCGAAGCAGTGGATAAGATCGCCAACGAGGCGGCTGCAGAGGTGCGCCAGAGCAAGGGCAACGATGGAAAACTGCGGAGCGCCCTGACCAGATACAACCTGGACATGCTGGGGGCTGGCCGTGTGTTCCGGATGCTGGGCGGCTACGCAAAGAACAGCCAGATGGAGAAGCTGGGCACCATGCTGAATGACGGCCAGCGGGAACAGACCCGGATCACTGTGGAGGGAACGAAGCTCTTTGACAATGTGACGGGCAAGGCGAACCTGAGACAGATGGAAAAATTCGCCGGTCCGGGCGCGGAGCTGGTGGACATTGGCCTGAAGGACAGCAAGGGTCGGGCTGCACCGTTGACCCACGCCCAGCTGTGCAGCCTGTACATGCACCTGCAGAACGCCGACAGCCGGGAGCACCTGCTGAACGGTGGCCTGACGATCCCGGATGCGGAGGAGTACAACAGGGGCGACATTGAGAAGGCTTACCAGAAGGGCCAGACCGTGAAGATCGGAATGCTGACGGACAGCACGGGAAACCCCATGGCCGACACCGTGATCCAGGCCGTGGAGAAGGCCATGACCGACTACGACCGGGCCTGGTGCGAGGACATGAAGAATTTCTTCGGCAGCTACACCACGAACCTGATCAACGAGACGAGCATGAAGCTGCTGGGCTACCAGCGGGCCACCGTGAAAAGCTACTACCCCATTGCAGTGGACAAGACGGCGCTGGCGACCCAGATCGAGGGCGTGAAGCTGGATGCCACCATTGAGGGCCGGGGCTTTCTGAAGAACCGTGTCAAGAGCCAGATGCCCATCCTGCTGGAGGAGTGCAGCAGCGTGGTGCAGCGGAGTTTGCGGGACACGGCAGCCTACGCCGGACTGGCGGCACCCATCCGGGACGTGCAGAAGGTGCTGAACAGTGGCATTGAGACCGAGGACGGCATCAAGATGCTGAAAAATGGTATCCTGAAAGAGCAGTGGGGCCAGAGCGCGACGAACTACATCGATGACCTGCTGACCGACCTGCAGACTACGCAAAGAAAGCGCTCGACCACAATGACCAAAGTGCTGGACAGGTTGCGCGGCAACTATGCGGGTGCGATCCTGACGCTGAACCCGGGCGTGGCCATTGCGCAGGCGGCATCTCTGCCAACGGCGGGCGCGGTACTGGGTGCGGACACCATGGCAGCGGTGGTGCCATTTGTGAAGAACCTTTCCGGCAAGCAGCGGGCGGCGCTGGAGGCGGAGATCGCCCAGCACGGGGATGTGCTGCTGCGATACCGACTGCGGGGCAGCCAGCGGGGTGAGCTTGCCAGCATTGGCGTGAGCCAGGGCGCGGCAGAAAAGGCCATGGACAAGCTGCCCAAGTGGGTGACCGGCTGGATCAACAGCATGGACGAGATCACGGTGGCGGCACTGTGGGAAGGCTCCAAGCGGTATGTGGAGCACCATACCAACGAGTTTGCAGAGGGTGCAGCCACGAAAGGCAGCGAAGCCTACTGGGAAGCCGTGAACAAGATGTATCAGCGGGTCATCGAGGAGACCCAGCCAAACTACACCACCATGCAACGGGCGGGGATCCAGCGCAACCCGGATCAGATGACCAAGACCCTGACCATGTTCACGACCCAGAGGTTCCAGAACTACGGCATCCTGGCCGATGCGGTGATGGACTACAACGCCCAGAAAGCACGGGACAAGGCTGCACACAGCAGCGAGACAGCAGAAGAAGTGAAGCGGGCCGGAAAGAACCTGAACCGGGCCATTGTGAGCCAGATCACCCAGACTGCTGTGTTTGCACTGATGAAGATCGGTGCGGACTTCCTGCTGCACTGGTGGGACAGAGAGCAGGACGAGAACGGAGATGTGACCGCAGCCAGCGTGAGCAAGCGATTCCTGAATCTGTACACGGAAAGCTTTGCGGGCAACTTCCTGTATGGCAGCGAGCTGTACAGCGCTGTGGGAAATGCAGTGAACGGTACGGATTACGATGTGGTGAGTGCAACCAACATCAGCGCTGTGAATGATCTTTTTGCAGCAGTAACGAAGTTTTTCAGCCTTGTCCGGCAGGACACCGGTGACATGACGGAGGAACAGCTGGAAGCGTATCACCAGAAACTGCGAAAGGCAGGCGTGAACCTGATGCAGTACGGGTTTGAAATTGCGGGTGTGCCTATGGGAAACGCCCGGAAAATGCTGGATGCCTTTGATGCCTATGTGGAAGATGCACGAGACATTGCAAGCGGAAGCGGCTTTTCGTTCAGCTCGACCCCGATGAGCGCCACCGGGCAGTATGACCGGCTGTACAACGCCATTGCCGAGGGGGACACGGACAACGCCAGCGGTGCTATGGCGAAGCTGGAAGCCATGGGCAAGGACGAAAAGACCATTGCCAGCCAGCTGAAGAACCGGCTGAAGAAATACAGCCCGGAGGTGGAGCAGGCTGCACAGGCCCGGAACGAGGGTAAAGACAGCCAGCGCCAGGAGCTGACAAAGCAGCTTGTGCGGGAAATGTACGAGACCCTGGGCATCCGGGAGGGTGTGAAAGCTGACGCGGAAAAGCGGACATGGGTGATCGACCTTGTGACGGGAGCAATCAACCAGAAGGCCGACAGTCTGCTGGTCGGGGACAAGGACCGGACGGTCTACTCCGACCTGACGGACGCACTGGAAACCGGAAAGCGGAAGGACGTACAGGACGAGATCGACCGGCTGCGGACGGCGGGCAAAGCGGACAGCCAGATCAAGAGCAAGATCACCGATGCGGTGAAAGAGGAGTATCTGGCGGGCAACGACCACGACCGGGAACAGCTGGAACAGATGCTGCTGAAGCTGGAAAAGGCCGACGGCAGCCAGATGTACGAGGAGAAGAACTTTGCCCAGTGGGTGAAGGACGCGGCAAAGAAGGAGAAACAGGTAAAGAACAGCGAGGATGAGTGGGCAGGGGTGAGGTGAACCCTCTCAGTGCGCAATGCACCTGCGGTGCAGTTGCTTGCAGCTCTCCCAAGGGGGGAGCTCTGCTTAGAAGAAAAGGGAGACCGTTCGGGGTGAACGGCCTCCCTTTTGTATGTCCGGGGTAGTTGCACCCGGCGGGGCGTGATAGGATAGGGGCAGGAAGGGAGTGAAACTGTGAGCCAACTGGATATCAAGATCAGAAAGCTGCAGGACAATGGGTCTACGTTCCGGGCGAACATTGAGACGCTGTATCTGGGCGGTGTGCGGAGCGCCAAGGTGGACCGGCTGCACTTTGAAGTGCCGGAGGAGTGGAAGGCGTGCACCATCTCGCTGCATGTGAAGCGGCTGAGCGGCACCCTGCCGGACCCGCAGATCCTGGACGAGAACAACAGCGCACTGGTAGACCGGCGGTGGACACTGGAAAAAGAGGGCACCTGGATGCTGCTGGCTATCAACGACAGCGGCTACATTGCCATGACCAAGCCCGGCAAGTACACCTGCTATGACACCATCGACACCGACACGACCACCGAGAACATTACGCCGAGCATCTATGAACAGTTCGTGGCCGAGGTGACAAAGTACGCCAAGCAGGCGCTGGAGAGCATGAACGCGGCCAAGACCAGTGAGACCAACGCAAAAACATCCGAAACCAACGCCAAAGCCAGCGCGGACAAGGCGAAGGCAAGTGCTGACAGCATGGATGCGAGTGTGGCCACCTGCACCACAAAGGCCGGGGAGGCCGAAGCAAGTGCGGCAGGAGCCAAGACCAGCGAGACCAACGCAAAAACATCGGAGACCAATGCCAAGGCCAGTGAGAATGCGGCAAAGACGAGTGAGACAAACGCCAAAGCCAGCGAGGACGCAGCAGCCCTGAGTGAGACCCACGCCGCTGCCAGCGAGAAGAACGCCAAGACCAGTGAGACCGCCGCCAAGCGGGCCCTGCAGGACACGGAGACGGAGCACACCACCGCCTTGCAGAACATCGCACAGGCCCGCACCGCGGCCCTGAACGACGTGGCGGCCTCCACCAAGACGGCCACCGCTGCGGCAAACACTGCCACCCAGCAGGCCACCGACGCTGCGGGGAGCGCTTCCACCGCCGCCACCAAGGCCGGGGAGGCATCCACCAGTGCGGGAGCGGCAGCTACAAGCCGTCAGGCAGCAGAAAAGGCTCAGAAAGCCGCAGAGGATGCCGCAGCGCTTGCCGGAACACGGGCCGGCACGGACAAGACCCTGTCCGTGCCCGATGCACCGGCGGATGCAAAGACTGTGGGCGACAAGTTCAAGAGCATCAAGACGGACTGGAATTCCGTGACGGATAAGCCGAGTACGTTTCCACCGAGTGCGCATAACCACTCGAAATTGGAGTTCGAGAACAAGAATGAAGTGAATTTTGTTGGCATCCCAGAAAACAACACAGTCTACTTGGGATATCGAGACAACACCATTGATGAGTATCGGTTTAATGACGGTCGAGGAAGCGGCTCTTTTGCAAATGTCAGGGCCAACAAATTCATTGGTTCGCTGGATGGTAATGCAACCACCGCCACAAAAGCAACCGGCGTAACCGACTATAAGGACGCATCCAGAACAATCCAAGTCGGCTATGCGGGCGACGGCCTTAACACGTCGAATCTGACGCACATTGCAGGCTATACGGACAACGGTACGAAAATCAAGGATGTCAACAAGTCGGTTATGCAGAGTTGGCTGGGTGTGACCACCATTACATCCCAAACCAGTGACCCCGGTGCGGGAAGCAGCCTTGCAACCGGCACTATCCTGCTGGTGTACGCATAAGGAGGGGAGAACATGGCAATTTATACCGGAATCGGCGGAAGTGCCAAGTCGGTCTCCAAAATCTACACCGGCGTGGGCGGTACCGCAAGGCCAGTACACAAGGGCTATATCGGCGTGGACGGCGTGGCCAAGAAGTTCTATGACGGCGGCAATCCCATCAGCTCTTTTGCATTGGGGACGGAATTTGGCATTGCAGACCCGAGCGGCACTACCCGCTGGTATAAGCTGGTGCACAAGGGCGTTCCGGGCGGTGGGTTATACGACAGCACGGCCAACGGTGCATGGCTCTGGAGGACGAACGTTGCAGGCTCAACAGCGATCGATAGCAGTAACTACATCTACGGTTACGAAGGGTGGGCACTGGACAACTGGTGTGTCAACTACCCGGGCGGAAATATCACACCCAGTGTAGCAAACCGCCTGATGACCGTGCATCTGCCCTACGTGAAGCGGGCGGATTACAGCTCGGCCAAGGTTTCCTCCGGCTCAAACGGCCTTTCGAGAAAGTGCTTTCTGCTTTCCGCGGTCGAGATGGGTGTTTACACCTGGCAGGGCATAGATGGTCTGATGGCGCAGGAGGGTGCAAAGCTGGACTACTTCGACTACACGACTGCTGCCACCGACAAACGAAAAGCAGACACTGAATACTGGACACGCTCCAAGCGAAGCTACAACGGCAACTATATGTACACGTTTTATGCGGATGGAAGTTTCTCCAGTGCAGGCCGCCACAGAGAGGACTCGTACGGTCTGCGCCCCTGCATCGTGCTGCCGCTGAATACGCTGGTGACAACGGTTACTGGGTTCTTATGGCTCGAACAAAACTATATTAACTGAGCACCCGGAAAGGAGAGTTCAAAATGGAAGAAACAGCGATCCGCCCCGGGTACACGGTACCGACCGAGACCGACGGCACCCCGGCAGATTACAGCGCGATCGAGGCTGCGGTGAACGCACACAACCAAAATGCACAGCCCGGGGAAGCTTACTGGGGCATCCGGCTATGCGGGACGGAGTATGAGGTGTACGAATACGGGGAAGTGCCCCAGCCGCCGACCGCCGAAGAGCTGGATGCGCAGGAAAAGGCCCATAGGGAAGCCCAGCAGCGGCAGGAGGTACTGGACAAGTTGCCGGAGACGCTGGAAGCGCTGAAAAACGAAAACGAAATGCTGAAGCAGTGCTTGCTGGAAATGAGCGAGACTGTCTATGCGTAAAATCACACAAAAAATCGAAAGGATGGTATTTATGATGGCTATGTTATGGGCACAGGAAATTATGTCCGCTGAGACCGTGGAGGAGGCAAAAGCTCTGTATGAGCGCTGCCCCCGCTTGCTGAAGGAGAAGGTCAAGGCGATTCTTA